>Ga0190293_1000466_pt1 | contig 14415 bp, 25 predicted proteins | sample 48693001_MG_FD_161671 | JGI IMG/M metagenome (GOLD analysis project Ga0190293, IMG submission 161671) | Hydrothermal vent microbial mat bacterial communities from Southern Trench, Guaymas Basin, Mexico - 4869-30-0-1_MG | ecosystem: Environmental > Aquatic > Marine > Hydrothermal vents >... | reverse complement strand
GGCAGCAGAGAGATACCTTCTGAACGAGATACAGGAAGTCTACAGGCTCCAGGGCGTTAAAATCAACGATAAGCACATCGGTATCGTGGTCCGGCAGATGCTTGCCAAGGCCAAGATCGATGATCCGGGAGACACGGATTTCCTCGAGGGTTCGCAGATAGAAAGACTCAGTCTCCAGAACGCGAATGAGAAGATGATGATGGATGGCCGCAAACCGGCGACCTCCACCGTGCTTCTCCTTGGAATAACCAAGGCATCACTTGCCACTGAAAGCTTCCTGTCCGCAGCCTCTTTCCAGGAGACCAACAGCGTTCTTGCAGACGCTGCAACGAGCGGGAAGATAGACTACCTGCATGGTCTCAAGGAGAACGTAATCGTAGGCCATCTCATTCCGGCAGGAACCGGCGTGAGAAGGTATTCCAACGTTCGTCTTTCACTTCCTGATGGTGAGGAGCTGCCGGAGCAGGGGATCACTACTGAGGCAGATATGCTGGACATTGACGAAAGCGATTTTGATGTATAGAGTTACAACCCTTGCGCTTTGAAATAGTGCAGGTGTTGAAACCGACCTGAGGACTCTGAAAGGAGCGGATTTGCCAACGATCAACCAGCTTGTGCGCAAAGGGCGCAAGAAGCAGCTGTCCAAGACCAAGGCGCCGGCGCTGACCGGATGCCCCCAGAGGAGGGGTATATGCACCAGGGTCTACACATCGACACCGAAAAAGCCGAACTCCGCGCTGAGAAAAGTAGCGAGAGTGCGACTTCGCAACGGTTTCGAAGTGACAGCTTACATACCAGGAATAGATCATAATCTAAACGAACACTCCGTCGTCCTTATCAGAGGCGGCAGAGTGAAGGACCTTCCGGGAGTCAGATACCATATCATCCGTGGTGTCGAGGACGCGTCTGGAGTCGAGGGCCGAAGGCAGGGCCGCTCCAAGTACGGTACCCGGAAAGCTGAATAGAGGATAACCAACGAAACACCCGTTCATCTGTGCGATGCGGGTGAGGAGGATCAATGGCCAGACGTTCAAGGCCTAAAAAGCGGGAGATCGCGCCGGACAGGAAGTTCGGAAGCCTGCTTATAGCCAAGTTCATTAATAAGCTCATGCTCCAGGGCAGGAAGTCCAAGGCGGAGAAGATATTCTACGATGCCATGGATATCGTGACGGAGAAGACCGGTCAGGACCCGGTGACAGTTTTCAACCGGGCAATGGGTAATGTGAGACCAGCGCTCAAGGTCAAATCCAGGCGAGTTGGTGGCTCTACCTATCAGATCCCGCTTGAGGTAAAGCCTGCAGAGAAGGATTCCCTTGCCATGCGATGGATCCTGCAGTACGCAAAAGCCCGCAGGGGCCGCGGAATGGCTGAGAAGCTTGCGGCGGAACTGATGGACGCGTCCAAGGGCGAGAATGCCGGCAGCGTCAAGAAGAGAGAAGACACTCACAAAATGGCAGAGGCTAACAAGGCTTTCGCTCACTACCGCTGGTAGCCTGCGGGGACTTCCCGCACCTCCGGCGTCCAGTGCTGCGAAGGCCAGTGGCCGGAGGAAGTGCGGATAATAAGTGGACAAAATACGCAACATCGGCATTATGGCGCATATCGATGCCGGAAAGACCACGGTCACTGAACGCATCCTCTATTATTCGGGGCGAGTGCACCGAATGGGCGATGTCGATCATGGTACAGCTGTGATGGACTGGATGCCCCAGGAGAGGGAGCGGGGAATAACAATCCAGTCCGCGGCCACGACCTGTCCGTGGAACGATCACCAGATTAACATCATCGATACTCCAGGACATGTTGATTTCACTGCCGAAGTGGAGCGCAGCCTTAGAGTTCTGGATGGGGCCGTAGCAGTATTCTGCGCAGTCGGTGGAGTTGAGCCACAGTCGGAGACAGTCTGGCATCAGGCCGATCGCTATGGGGTACCAAGACTGGCTTTCATTAATAAAATGGACAGACAGGGAGCTGATTTCGACCGGGTGTTGTGCATGATGCACGATATGCTCGGAGCAAAACCGATACCAGTGATCCTGCCTATCGGAAGCGGCAATGAATTCTCGGGGATCATCAGTCTGCTTGACGGCAAGGCGGTTCATTTCGACCAGCAGACAGTCGGTGCTACCTTCACTCTGGAAGATATTCCTGAAGAGAACATGGAAGACTACCTGGCTGCGAAGGAACTGCTGTGGGAGACTGCGGCGATGCTCGAGGAATCAGCAATGGATAAGCTCTTCGAGGGTGAGCTCGAATCTGATGATGTTCGACGTCTCCTCCGGAAAGGCACGATCTCCGGTGAGATCGTACCTGTTCTCTGCGGAGCTGCTCTGCGGAACATAGGGGTTCAGTATCTGCTTGATGCTATAGTCGACTGGCTTCCATCCCCGACTGACCTTCCAGCCGTGACAGGATACCTTGCCGATGGAGAGGTAACCTCTATCTCCAGGGATCCGGGCGGACCTTTCTGCGCTCTTGTTTTCAAGGTCCAGTGTGATCCGCATCTTGGCAGACTCGCCTTTCTGAGGGTCTATTCCGGCTCTGCGGCAGATGGAAGCCAGATCCTCAACAACAGAACCGGACGGAAAGAGCGGCTCGCCCGTCTTGTCCGCATGCACGCCGACAAGCGGAAGCACCTCGATTCCGTCAGTGCTGGTGACATCGCTGCTGCAGGCGTCAGGGATGTATCCACAGGTGATACTCTCAGTGCTCTCGGGCATCCGGTCGTGCTGGAGTCAATAGAGTTCCCTGCTCCGGTCATGCAGGTCGCCATCGAACCGGCCAGTACTGTTGACGAGAAGAAACTGGAGGAGGCTCTCGCTTCCCTGGAGAGCGAAGACCCCAGCTTCAGGGTTGGGATCGACCCCGAATCCGGGCAGACACTCATCAAGGGGATGGGTGAACTCCACCTTGAAGTACTCGCCAATCGAATATCATCCGAGCACGGTATTCGTGTCAGGACCGGCAAACCCCAGGTTTCTTACAGGGAGGGTATATCGACTGAGTCCACAGGAACTGGTGAATTCATCCGTTCCATCCAGGGCAGGGGTCACTTCGGTCATGCATCGCTCAGGGCAATACCAATTGAAGCAGGGATTGAATTCGTAAGCAGTCTCAAGGGTTCAGAGCTCCCAGGGCATTACATAGAGGCTATCGAGCGCGGTGTGCTCGGGGCTGTCGGAGCCGGACCTCTCGCGGGATTCCCTCTTGATGGGATCAGGATCGAACTGATAAATGCGCTGATCCATGAAACAGACTCGTCTGAAACTGGCTATGCATACGCTGGAGCCATGGCGCTCAGAGAGTGTCTCGATAATGGCGGCAGCATTCTGAGAGAGCCTGTGATGAAGCTGGATATCATCTGCCCATCGGACTATGTGGGCGAAGTTATCGGGGATGTCAACTCACGCAGGGGCACAGTTATAAGTCTCGAACCGAGGGGTGAGGTTCAGTCCATTCACGCAAGGGTACCCCTAGCAGAGCTATTTGGTTATAGTAGCGCCCTACGTTCTCTATCTCAAGGTAGAGCAGGCTTCTCAATGCAGTTCCTTGAGTACGCTGTTGTCGCTGACAACATTACCAGGGGACTTCTGGAGCAGATGGGTATTACGGGGCTGACAGGCTCCGGGTGGCAGAAGAACTGACAGGAGAGAGTGTTGAAGAACAACCGTCTGAGGATAAAACTCAGAGCTTACGACCACCGTCTTCTGGACCGGTCCGCAGCATCGATCGTTCGCGGAGTGGCCAAGACCGGGGCTAAAGTTGCGGGACCGATCCCTCTTCCAACGAAGAGATCTATCGTTACCGTTCTAAGAAGCCCGCATGTGAACAAAAAATCGCGTGAGCAGTTCGAGATGAGGACGCACTCAAGGCTCATCGAGATAATGGATCCGAACGAAGAGACCGCAGCCGCCCTCAGATCGCAGGATGTGCCTGCCGGGGTGGATGTGGAGATGAACGAAGTCTGATAACCACAGGTTCTCGTTCTAACTGACCCGGCATGCCGGGTTAAGAGATATTCCGGACCCGGGGCAGAGGCGGTTGACCCGGGACGGAAAAGTACAGAAACGCTCGTCCCTCCGCCCAAGAGGGGACTTCAGCGACGGGAAGTGATTTATGAGCGGTATCATGGCTCGTAAGATAGGTATGACGCGCGTTTTCAGAGAAGACGGTGGTGTTGTTCCTGTTACGGTACTTGAGGCTCGGCCGAACCCGGTCACTCAGGTCAAGACAACTGAGACCGATGGCTACCAGGCAGTGCAGATCGGGTACAGACCCAAGAAGCAGAGTCGTCTGAACAAGCCTCAGCTCGGTCATCTCGAAAAGTCCGGTGCCCCCCCCGTGGGGAATGTCCGCGAAGTCCCCCTGACATCCGATGAGACAAAACCCGGTGATTTTTTCACTGTGGCGATGTTCCAGCCGGGTGAGAAGGTTGACATAACCGGCAACACCAAGGGTAAGGGATTCCAGGGCGTCGTTAAGCGTCATGGATTCCATGGCGGTGATGCTACTCACGGATGCAAGTCCAAGAGGGTTCCCGGATCCATCGGGCAGTGCGCGAATCCTTCCAGAGTCTGGAAGAACAAGAAGATGCCCGGTCGTGACGGCGGTAAGCGAATAACCGTACGCAACCTTGAAATAGTCGAGGTCGACGAGGAGAGGAACCTGCTCGTGGTTAAGGGCGCGGTTCCCGGCTCCAAGAACGGATACCTCCTTATCCGCAAGAGGATTAGAGGGGGCAACTAAAATGGCAGAAGCAAGGATCTACACAATGACCGGGGAAGAGGTCGGGAAAGCCGAGCTTCCGGAGGAGATGTTCGGCACGAATGTGTCATCGCATATCCTCTGGGAAGTGGTCAGGGCCGAGTCCCTGAACGCCAGGCACGGAACCGTATCGACACTCGGCAGGAGTGATGTCAAAGTCTCAGGCAAGAAGCCATGGAGACAGAAAGGGACTGGTAATGCCAGGTCCGGCTCCAAGGCATCTCCCATCTGGCGCGGAGGCGGAGTGGCTTTCGGACCATCTCCCAAGAAATGGCATGTCAAGGTGAATCGCAAGGTTCGGAGGAAGGCTCTTGCCGGGATCCTCAGTGAGAGGCTCGCGGAGGGCAACCTCAGGATCATAAGAGATCTGGAGAGCACCGGACGAACCCGTGAAATGCATGAGATGCTTAATGGACATGATTGCACGGGCAGACGGACGATGATCCTCATCGGAAAAGGTGACGGCATGATCGTCAGGGCCTCCAGAAATATACCGAAGGTCAGCACCGGTCTGGCCGACAGCGTATCCGTGAGGGATCTCGTCAATTCAGAGGTAGTCCTCCTCTCTGAGAACGCTGTAGACGAGCTGAAGAGGAGGCTGATATGATGGACGCAAGGAGTGTCATCATCAGGCCTATCGTGACTGAAAAGACCACGGCCGCAAGAGAGCTCGCGAATCAGTACGTCTTCCGCGTGCAGGCTGCTGCGACAAAACATCAGATCACTGCGGCGATCGAAGAGATCTTCGATGTCAGCGTTATCAAGGTCCGCACGATAAAAATGGATGGCAAGCGCAAGCGTCTTGGCCGAAACATCGGTCGCAGGTCCTCATGGAAGAAGGCGATGGTCACCCTTGCCGAGGGACAGACAATCGACTTCTTCGAGGGGGTGTGATCATGGGTATGAAGCGATGGAAACCGACTACTCCCGGAACACGTTTCAAGGTCACTCAGACCTGTGATGAATTGACAAGGGACCATGGAGAGAAATCTCTGATGGAGCCCATGAAAAGCACAGCTGGAAGAAACAGTAGCGGTCGTGTCACTTCGAGACACAGGGGTGGCGGCCACAAGAGGCAGTACCGCAGGATCGACTTCAAGCGGAATAAACTCGGCGTGTCTGGCAGGGTCAGCACTATTGAGTACGATCCCAACCGCTCCGCCAGGATAGCTCTTGTCGTGTATGCGGATGGGGACAAGAGGTACATCCTCGCCCCGGAAGGGCTACAGGTTGGACAGACCGTCCTCTCTGGTCCTGATGCTCCTCCCGAGACCGGGAATCATCTTCCCCTCTCCCGGATCCCGCTTGGATCTACGATACACAATGTTGAGCTCAAGCCTGGCAAGGGCGGACAGCTTGCCCGCTCGGCAGGCTCTTCCATTCAGCTTATGGCGAAGGAGGGGCGCTACGCAACATTGCGTATGCCTTCCAGAGAGACCCGAATGGTTCCGGTAACCTGCACTGCTACACTTGGTGCGGTCGGTAATGCCGAGCACTTCCTGGTAGTTGCCGGTAAGGCAGGCAGGAGCAGATGGCTTGGACGTCGCCCGCATGTGCGTGGTGTGGCAATGAATCCCGTCGACCACCCGATGGGTGGAGGAGAAGGCAAGTCCAGCGGTGGACGGCACCCATGTTCTCCGTGGGGACAGCTTTCCAAGGGCCTCCGGACCCGGAGGACCAAAGCCTCGGATCGCCTGATAACAAGACGCAGGCCTACCGGGAAGAGGAGGAAGTAACCATGGCCCGTTCACTCAAGAAGGGTCCCTATATCGAGACGAAGCTGGCAGACAAGGTCAGCAGGATGGATGCTTCCGGCGAGAAGCAGGTTATCAAGACCTGGTCCAGGAGGTCCACAATACCTCCGGATTTCGTGGGACATACATTCGCTGTTTACAATGGCCGGAAGTTCGTGCCGGTCTACGTAGTTGAGAACATGGTTGGCCATAAGCTCGGGGAATTTGCTCCGACAAGGACGTTCCGCGGCCACCGTGAAGCCCGCAAGTAGGACGGAGGGAGATTATGGAAGCTATCGCAAGAGCTAGATTCGCCAAGGTCTCTCCCCGTAAGGCCAGGGCTGTCGCCGACCTTGTCAGGGGCAAGACGGTCAACAGGGCTCTCTCCATCCTGATGACGGTTCCCAAGAACGCATCAAGGATCATCGAGAAGACCCTCGACTCTGCAGTGGCGAACGTTATCCAGAAGGCTCAGGGAGCCAGACTCGACGTTGATGACCTGGTCCTTTCCAGCATCACTGTTGATGAGGGGCCCACGACCATGCGCTGGAGACCCAGGGCCAGGGGCAGAGCCACCAAGATCAGACACAGAACGAGTCACATAACCATCAGGGTTGTCAACACCGATGAGACAGCCACACCGGGACGAGAGGAATAGCATGGGTCAGAAAACCAATCCTATCGGCCTCAGGCTCGGTATCAGCCGCGGATGGGACTCGACCTGGTTCGCGAGGGGTAAACGGTATGCCGATTATCTCACCGAGGATGCAGAGATACGCAGGTATCTCATGTCCAGGCTCGAGAAAGCCCGTGTATCCCGCATTGAGATACTCAGGAAGCCCCAGGAGGTCGAAGTTGTCATCTGGACCGCCAGACCGGGTCAGGTCATCGGCAGCAAGGGCAGCAATATCGACCGCCTGACCAACGAGCTGAAGGTTCTTGTCGGCGGCAAGGCCGTGAAAGCCAAGGTGCAGGAGATCCGCAAGGACAGGTGTGATGCCGTTCTTGTAGCGGATAAGATCGCACGTCAGCTCGAAGGCAGGGTCTCCGTCAGGAGAGCCATGCGAATGGCCATTCGCGACGCCATGACCGATGGTGCCCTCGGCATTAAGGTCTGTTGCTCAGGAAGACTCGGCGGAGCCGAGATGTCCAGAGTGAATACATACCATGAGGGCAGGGTCCCCCTTCACACGCTCAGGGCGGACATTGACTTCGCAAAGGATGTAGCAAAAACCACATACGGCACCGTTGGTGTCAAGGTCTGGATCTACCATGGTGAGGTCCACGAGTTCCCGGTATCCGGGCAGACGGAAGCCAGGTGACTTAAATGCTGATGCCAAAGAGAACGAAGTACAGGAAGCAGCACAGGGGCCGCATGCGCGGCAGGACCAAGGGCGGCGGCAAGGTCTCCTTCGGAGAGTACGGTCTCCAGGCTATGGATCCGGGCTGGATCACCAGCGCCCAGATCGAGTCCGCAAGGGTAGCCCTGACCAGGCATGTGAAACGCGGTGGTAAGGTCTGGATAAGGGTCTTCCCCGATAAACCGGTCACCTCCACTCCGGCGGAGACCAGAATGGGTAAGGGCAAGGGCGCGGTGGACCACTGGGTAGCCGTAGTCAAGCCCGGGAGGATGATGTTCGAGCTGGAGGGTGTTGACATTCAGCTCGCCAAAGAGGCCATGAGGCTCGCGGGTCACAAGCTCCCGGTGAAGACCAGATTCGTGGTCAGGGACAGGGAGGAACTGTAGAAATGAAAGCTCACGAGCTTCGCTCTATGAACCGCGATGAGCTTGAAGAGCGTGTCCGTGAATTGCGGCAGGAACTCTTCAATCTGCGGTTCAGGGGAACCACTCAGCAGCTGGACAATCCCCTGCGAATGCGGATAGCCCGCAGAGACCTGGCTCGAACCATCACGGTTCTCCGTGAGTTCGACCTCGGGCTTGAAGCCGGGACGCCAGGGGAAGGAAGTTAGATATGGCTGAAACCAGAGTAGGGAATAGGAGAGTCCTCAAGGGTACAGTTGTATCCGATGCCATGGACAAGACTGTCGTGGTTGAGGTTGTATCTCTCAAAGCACATCCCGTTTATAAGAAGCGCTTCAGAACCACCAGCAAATACTATGTCCACGACGAAGAGAATCAGTGCAGCGTGGGGGACACGATCACCATCGCGGAGACGCGTCCCCTCTCCAGAAAGAAACGCTGGCGTCTGCTCGAAGTCGTGGAGAGGGCCCGTTAGGAGTTCGCGATGATCCAGCAGGAAACCAAACTGAAGGTCGCGGACAACTCGGGTGCCCGCATCGTACAGTGTATCAGAGTGCTCGGTGGCACGCGCAGGAGGTATGCCACTATTGGAGACGTTATCGTCGTCACCGTCAAAGAGGCGCTTCCTGACGGAGCCGTCAAGGCAAGCGAAGTGCGCAGGGCTGTCGTTGTCCGGACCCGCAAGGAGCTCAATCGCCCGGATGGTACATCCGTGAGGTTCGGCGATAATGCGGCGGTCATCCTCGATGAAACCTATCAACCGGTCGCGACGAGAATATTCGGTCCGGTCGGCAGAGAGCTCCGTACGCATTTCATGAAGATCGTCTCACTCGCGCCGGAGGTGATCTGATGCATATCAGAAAAGGCGACAAGGTGAGGATTCTCACAGGTGTAGACAAGGGCAGGGACGGCAAGGTCCTCAAAGTCTTCGCCAGTGATCAGAGGGCCATCGTAGAGGGCCTTAACCTTATCAAGAGACACACCAAACCCTCGTCCCGCAATCAGCAGGGCGGGATAATCGAGAAGGAAGCTCCCATTCACGTCTCCAATCTCAGGGTAGTCTGCCCCGGGTGCGGTCAGCCGAGCGGCATCAGCCGTGAGCGTGATGATGAGGGGCGTCTCGTCCGACACTGCAGATCATGCGGTGAGACGATCACCGGTGGTTAGGAGGACTGACGGATGAGAACGAAGCCAAGGCTCGAGCAGGTCTACTGCGATGAGCTGATACCGAAGCTCCGGAAGCATTTCGAATACGAGAACGTGAATCAGGTCCCCAGGATCACGAAAGTAGTGGTCAATATGGGCCTGGGCAAGGAGGCGATTGACAACGCGAACAATCTGAAGAACGCTTCCGAGCAGATGACATCGATCACCGGACAGGCCACGGTCACATCAAAGGCCAGGAAGTCCGTTGCAGGTTTCCGCCTCCGGGAGGGGATGCCAATTGGTGTCTTTGTAACCCTGAGGAATGATCGCATGTGGGAATTTCTTGACAGACTAATCACTTTCTCGCTTCCTCAGGTTAGAGACTTCAGGGGTCTTTCCCCTAAAGGATTTGATGGACGCGGGAGCTTCAACTTCGGTGTCGAGGAACAGGCCATATTCCCTGAGATCAATGTCGACCAGATCGACAAGTTCAGGGGTATGAACATCACCATAGTCACAACCGCACCGACAGATGAAGAGGGCCTCGAGCTGCTTACGCTCCTCGGTATGCCCTTCCGAAAAGCGGAAAGTAGCAGGGGGTGAAGAATGGCTAAAAAGGCTCTGGTAGAGAAACAGAAGAGGACCCCCAAGTTCAAGGTGAGGAAGTACAACAGGTGCTCCATCTGCGGACGGCCGAGGGCATACCTCAGGAAATACGGAATCTGCCGGATATGCTTCAGGGACATGGCCAACAGGGGTCTGCTCCCGGGTGTACGCAAGGCAAGCTGGTAAGGAGGCTGATGACATGTCGATGACAGACCCCATTGCCGATATGCTTACCAGAATAAGGAACGCATCAAAGGCCGAACTGAAGCTGGTCAACATACCGGCCTCGACTCTCAAGACCGCAATCGCCCAGACCCTCTACAACAAGGGTTTCATCCGCGGCTTCAAGAAGATCGATGACGGCAAGCAGGGAATTCTGAGGGTTTACCTCGCATACCGGAACAACCAGCCGCTCATTGTGGGGATCAAGAGGATCTCCAAACCGGGCTGCAGAGTCTACACCGGTGCTGGAGACATACCAAGGGTCATGGCTGGTCGCGGAATGGCCATACTCACGACCCCCAGAGGTATTCTCACAGACGCGGAAGCCCGCAGACAGAACGTAGGCGGCGAAGTGCTGCTTCACGTCTGGTAGGGAGACGGGATGTCACGAATAGGTAGACTTCCAATACCTCTGCCGGAAAAGGTAGAGGTTACACTGAAGAAGACCACGGTGACCGTCAAAGGTCCCCGCGGTGAGAAGGAGCTGGAAGTCCCGAAAGGGATCAGTATCGAGATCAAGGATGGCCGTGTGATGATCGAGCGCACCGAGGAGACGTCCGAATACAGGCGGATGCACGGTACAACAAGGGCTATCCTTGCTAACTGGATCAAGGGACTTTCAACAGGTCACCAGAAGACCCTTCTCGTTAAAGGCAAGGGTTACCAGGGAGAGGTCACCGGCAAGGTACTCGAAATGCAGCTCGGTTTCTCACACAAAGTGCTGATGGAGATACCGCCGGGACTCGAAATAACAGTTCAGCCGGGGCAGAACGCCTTCACGATAATTGTGAAGGGCAATGACAAGCAGCTTGTCGGAAGCTATGCCTCAGTACTCTACAAGATCAAACCGGTTGAACCATACAACCTCATCGGCATGCGCTACTCCGATCAGTTCGTCAAGCGCAAGACCGTGAAGACAATCACTTAGGAAGGCTGGAGGGAGACACATGTCCAAGCTGACACGAAAGCAGCGTCTCCGCCGCCGGCACGTGCACATCCGCAAGCGGGTGTCCGGGTCTGCAAAGAGGCCGAGGCTCCTCGTCAGGAGGTCGCTGCGGCATATCGAGGCCAGCCTGATAAACGATGTTGAAGGCAGGACGATGCTCACCGCAACCACGAAATCCAGCAGCTTCTCCACTGAGCCAGGCACAACAAAGACGGAGCAGGCGGGCAGGCTCGGCGAGCTGATAGCCGCCATGGCCAGGGAGAAGGGCATCGAAGAGGTGGTTTTCGACCGTGGAGGTCATCCCTATCACGGCAGAGTCAAGGCAGTGGCCGAGAAGGCCCGTGAAGCCGGGCTCAGGTTCTAGAAGGGGCGGTCGATAAGTGGAAAACAAAGACAGGAACAGCAGGACGAACAGGGACGGCGACAAGAGAAAGCGCCAGTCCAAGCAGAGGAAACCGAGGGTCTCCGAACTCGAGGAAGCCGGTCTCATCGACAGGATGATAGCGATCAATCGTGTATCCAAGGTGACCAAGGGCGGAAGGAACTTCGGATTCAATGCAGTCGTCGCTGTAGGTGATGCAAAGGGCAGGGTTGGAGTCGGACTCGGTAAGGCAACTGAGCTCCCGGAGGCCATCCGCAAGGCTCAGGAAGCCGCAAGAAAGAGCATGATAACGATACCCCTCATCGACGCAAGGACGATACCTCACGGTATCCTCGGGCGGAATGGTGCAGGTAAGGTCCTCCTTCGTCCTGCGAGTCCGGGTACCGGTGTCATAGCCGGTGCTGCGGTCAGGGCCATCATGGAATGCGCAGGGATAAAGGACGTGCTCACCAAGTCTCAGGGTTCCAATAACCCGCACAATGTGGTCAAAGCCACGATGAACGGGCTTCGGGATCTCATCCTGATAGGCGAGGTGGCCAGCTACCGGCAGGCGGCGGTCGCCAGGAGGAGCAGTGATGGCTGACAGGAAGCTCAGGATCACAAAGAAGAGGAGCGCCATCGGTCGCGTAGAGGTGCAGAAGCGTACTCTCGTGGCCCTGGGACTCCGGAGGATGCACCAGACTGTGGTGCACCCTGATCGTCCCGAGATCAGAGGGATGATCTTCAGAGTAGCCCATCTGGTTGAGGTCGAGGAGGTGGATGAATGAGACGTCTGCAGCACCTGACACCCGCCCGTGGAGCTACGAAAGTATCAAGGCGAAGGGGGCGTGGACGAGGCTCCTGCCTCGGCGGCACCAGCGGCAAGGGACATAAAGGGCAGCGGGCTCGAGCGAGTATCCACCCTTGGTTCGAAGGTGGTCAGATGCCTATACAGAGGCGTATGAGCCATAAGGGATTCAACAATGCCCGATTTGCGAAGAAGTACCAGGAAGTCAACGTCGGGAGCCTCGAGCGGTTCTCCGCCGATACCGTTGTCACCCCGGAGATGCTGAAGACCGCTGGACTGATCTCGTCCAGGTTCCGTAAGGTGAAGATCCTTGGTGATGGAGAACTGGCCAAGGCACTGACGGTAGTAGCTCACGCCTTCACTCGAAGGGCTGCGGAGACCATAGCCGCTGCCGGAGGTACAGCAGAGGAGCTGAACTGATGCGCGGTTTCGAAAATATCCTGAAGATACCGGAGCTGAGGAAGAAGATCTTCTACACCTTCATGCTCCTGGTGATCTACAGGTTGGGTGGGCACATCCCTGTTCCGGGCATCGATGGGTCTGCTCTCAGTCAGGCCTTCAGCCAGGGCGGCGGCCTCATGGGCATGTACGACCTGTTCGTCGGTGGTGCTCTGAGAAGGGCTTCCGTTTTCGCACTGGGTATCATGCCTTACATCTCCGCTTCGATCATCATTCAGCTTCTGACCTCTGTCTTCCCATACTTCGAGAAGCTCAAGAAGGAGGGCGAAGCCGGACGCCAGAAGATGACCGAGATAACCAGGTATGCCACCGTGGTCCTTGCCATGGTGCAGGGCCTGGCCATTTCCCAGTACCTCGTTGGCCTCAACAGCGCCGGTATGATGATCGTTCCTAATCCCGGACTGGCATATACGATACAGACAGTGGTCACCCTGATCACCGGAACCATCTTCGTTATGTGGCTTGGCGAGCGTATAACAGAGCGGGGAATTGGCAACGGCATCAGTCTGATAATCTTCGCGGGGATAGTCGGCAGGCTGCCCGGAGCCATCGTCTCCATCTACCAGGACGTCTTCGTCCTCAGACAGACCAGCTTCATCACCGCAGTCTTCCTGGGTATCTTCATGTTCGCGGTGGTTGCCTTTGTCGTGCTGATGACTGAAGCCCAGCGGAGGATACCGGTCACATATGCCAAGCAGGTGAGAGGTCGCAAGGTATACGGCGGGCAGAGCACGCATATACCCCTGCGGCTCAATACTGCCGGTGTCATACCGGTGATCTTCTCACAGGCGTTCATGATGTTCCCTAGTAGCATAGCGATGTTCTTCCCCAACTCCGGTATCGATACCTGGGTGAATGCTCACCTGGCGCCGGGGAGTACTGTCTACATCGTTATCTACTCGCTGCTTATCATACTATTCGCGTATGTGTATACGGCCATCACCTTCAATCCCCAGGATATGGCTGACAACATGAAGAAATACGGCGGGTTCATTCCCGGCCGAAAACCCGGCAAGAGTACTGCGAAGTACATTGAAAGAGTTCTTGTCAGGGTTACGCTGCCCGGTGCGTTATTCCTTGCAGCAATTGCGGTCATGCCGATGCTGATGGCCAAGCATGCCAATGTGAACTTCATGTTCGGCGGCACCAGCCTTCTCATCGTGGTCGGAGTTGCTCTGGAGACCCTGCGTCAGATAGAAACCCACCTGCTCATGCGACACTACGACGGTTTCCTGAGCAAGGGCAGGATAAGAGGACGCAGATAAGTGAAGATCACTTTTTTCGGCCCTCCGGGCTCAGGTAAAGGCACTCAGGCGTACCGGGTCTCCACCAGGTACGATCTTGAGCACCTCTCCAGCGGCTTGATGTTCCGTGAGGAGATCAGCAGCGGGTCTGAACTCGGACAGAAGATCAAAGCGATCGTCGAGTCCGGACACCTCGTCGATGATGACATTGTCAACATTGAGGTGTTCAGCAAGATTGGCGGCGTGGAACGTTTCCTTCTTGACGGCTATCCAAGAAACATATCTCAGGCAAGGAGTCTGGACAGATATCTGGAATCGCACGGCAGCTTCCTTACCGGAGCTGTGTTTCTGGATGTTCCGGATG
>Ga0190293_1000464_pt1 | contig 14445 bp, 17 predicted proteins | sample 48693001_MG_FD_161671 | JGI IMG/M metagenome (GOLD analysis project Ga0190293, IMG submission 161671) | Hydrothermal vent microbial mat bacterial communities from Southern Trench, Guaymas Basin, Mexico - 4869-30-0-1_MG | ecosystem: Environmental > Aquatic > Marine > Hydrothermal vents >... | reverse complement strand
GGGCACCCACCTTTATGTTCGAAGTGCAGGGTGCTTCGATATCCATGGCCGCTTACAAAGCCGTAGCATTCCCTATAGCAGGTGGTTTGGGAGCTATATTTGCAGGATGGGCTTCTGATAATATTTTCAAGAACAAACGTGCTCCAGTTGCTTTTTTCATGCTTGTCCTTCTTGGTATTTTCTGCTATATCTTCAGGATCATCCCGAATGAGAACTGGATAATGAGCCTTATATGCCTTTTATTTATCGGCTTCTTCACCTTCGGCCCGCATATTCTGCTCGTTGCTGCACTCCCCGCAGACCTTGGGTCCCGTAAAGCAGCTTCATCAGTGACCGGTTTTATTGATGCCATGGGATATCTCGGAGCCAGTTTGACAGGAATCGGGACCGGAATTCTGATTGAAAAATTCAGCTGGAATGCCGCTTTTTATTTCTGGATATTCGGTGCCTTCTTTGCTGCGGTTATGGTTTTACTTATCTGGATCCTGAAAGATAAAAAAAGTATACAAGCTGCATGAAATAAAAGAATTGGGCGGTTCATAGCCTCCCTTTTTTTTATCTAATAATTTATCCCGGCAGATTTTACATTTAATGAACCATCCTTAAGGAATTTCTCTATGCTATTGTTTGGAACATTCATGCTTCGGTAATTTAGTATTGTTTCGGATTCAGCCCAAGCTGCTTTCTCTTCGCCAAGGTAGAATCACCAGTTCTATATAGAGTGTGACGAATTCACCTAGTCGTACTTCGAACCTCGAATTTGAGAAATTATATTTTAATCTTTTACCAAATCCAAAATTATTTTTAATTTTCTTGTCAACATTTCCGAAATGAATTATGTCTATATATATGGAAGAAAGAATTGGCCGGATCGTAGATCTGGCAAAATCGGGCAATAGCAATGCTATGAGAACTTTATACGACATGAACAGACAAAAAATAATGAATCTCGCTCTTAAGTACACCGGCAACAGGGAAGACGCCGAAGAGATACTTCACAACACGTTCATCACTGCATTCTCCGCATTGCATAAAAACAAACTGAAGGACTCTCAGAAATTTCACTCCTGGTTATACAGGATAGGAATGAACTCATCTATAGACTTCCTCAGGAGAGAGAAAAAGCACAGGTACACTGATATTGACGAAAGGAATCTCCGGGATAAAAGTAAATCGGGTATTGATCCGGAAGAAGAGATCATTAACAAAGAGAAAAGTGAAAAGATCACAAAAGCAATATCAACCCTGGCACCGAGACAGAGAATGATATTTACACTGAAACATCATCAGCAGATGAAGATCAGGGAGATCGCTGATTCGCTTGGATGTAGCGAAGGAAATGTAAAAACCCAGCTTTTCAGGGCCGTCAGGACTATCAGAAGTGAACTGAAAATATCACTTATGGAGGAATAATCATGAAATGTAAACACTATGAAAATAATATAATCCTTTTTTTATATAACGAACTTTCTGAGAAAGAAGAGAAAATTTTGAATAACCATTTAACTGCATGTGAACATTGCAGGGAATTTCTGGAAGAGAACAAGAAAATGTTTTCCAATATTTCAGACTCAGTTCCGGCTGAATTCGACCCCGCCTGGGATAAATACTGGACGGAAATAAACAGTGAAATTAACAGAACAAAAAAGGAAAAATTTTCACTATTCCCTTTCAACTCAAAACCTCTTTCATTTGCAATGTCCATCATCATACTGGTTGCAGGAATACTGATCGGAAGATTTTTTATGTCATCTCCTCAGGGCGAGAGCCCGATCTTGAAGAGAAAAAGCAGCAATCTTTTATATGTAAAAGATTACTTTGAAGATGTTAAACCTGTAATGCTCGACTATGCCAACTATACAATCCCGATGAACAACGGAAATGGCGGCCCGGTTGATAAAAAGATCATCAGAAAGATGCTGGATGATACAAGGCTTTTGAAAAGGCATGTATCTCCGGATAATAGCCCCTATCTTGCTACACTATTGGAGGAGCTGGAGCTAATCCTTACAGAGATAAAAAATGTTACACCCGGAGAAAAAGATTCCATGAGATCCCTTCAGGAATTGATCAGAGAGAAGGATATTCCGCTGAAAATAGATCTATTTAAAAATAAAGTAAAAAGATCCCGACGGATCTGAAAGGAGACACAAAATGAAAAAAATGATTTTAAATTTAACACGGTTATTAATGATACCTTTGCTGTTGACAGCACTGATATTTACAACATCCCTTAATTCGGCAGAGAAAAAAGATTATGACGAATTTAAAAAAGCGAAGAAGCTGATATATGAGAAAGATTGGCCAAGAGCGGTCGCAAAACTTAAAGCATTTCAAGAAAAATTCAGCAAAAGTGATTATCTTGACGATTCACTCTACTGGCTCTCATATTCTCTCTCAAAGATGGGTACTGAGATCAGTGAGAGAACTGCAAAGATCAGTTTGAACGAAGAAGCATTCGAGGGCCTGGAAGAATTGCTGGAAGGATTTGAAAGCAGTTCATGGGTCGAAGATGCAAAGATCCTCAGAATGGAGATCGCTGAATCTTTATCGGGGCTTGGAAACAGGAAATACAGGAAGTATCTGCGAAGTGGTGCCGCAGCTGATGCTGATAAAGAAGGAAACGTAAAGATGTGGGCCCTTGATGCATTGCTCCAGATGGATGGAGATAAAGCACTTCCGATCCTGAAAAAAATAATTAAGAGCAATAAAAATGAAAATATGAGAGAGAAAGCACTCTTTATCATTAGCCAGCATGATGACAAATCGATTATTCCTGTACTGATAGATGCAGCAAAAAATGACAAGAGTCTCAAAGTCAGAGAAAAAGCCGTATTCTGGTTGGGGCAAATGGAATCTGAAGATAGCAATAAAGCTATCATCAATATGTATGACAATGAAAAGAATCTCCAACTTAAGAAAAAGCTTATTTTCTCACTCTCTCAAAACGATTCGAAAGCTTCTGTTAATAAACTTGTATCCATAGCAAAAAATGAGAAGAACTATGAACTGAAAAAAAGTGCAGCATTCTGGGTAGGGCAGATGGATAATGATGATACAGTAGAACTTCTCTTTGATATATACAAAAAAACATCTGATGTTAAATTCAAAAGAGATCTGGTATTTTCAATATCACAGGTAGATTCAGATGATGCCGTAAAGAAACTTGTTTATATCTCTCAGAACGACAAGGATCCTGAAGTAAGAGGGAAAGCAATATTCTGGATAGGTCAACATGATTCAGTCAAAAGTATAAAATATCTTCTTGATATCTACAGAAAAGAAACCGATCAGAAGTTGAAGGAGAAAATTCTCTTCAGCATCGGGCAATCAGATTCCAAGAAAAGCACTGCTTTCCTCATTGATATTTACAAAAAAGAGAAAACCAGAAAATTAAAAGAGAAGATAATATTCAATCTGGCACAAACCGATTCAAAGGAAGCTGTGAAATTCATAGTTCACCTTGCAAAAAATGAGAAAGATCCGGAATTGAGAAAGAAAGCAATATTCTGGCTCGGTCAGTCAGACAGTGATGAAGCTGTTGAGATACTCAAAGATATCATAAATGAGTAAGAGAAAAGGGTTTCAGGAGAAAAAATGAAAACACTAAAAACGATCATAAAGATCTTTCTGATAATTATCTTCCTTATCTCGGAGATGTTGTCAGGGGCAGTATCAGGCCTTGAGGGGAAAAATATAGTTCTGATCGATGATACATCACTGAGCCTTGAACAGAGAGTTGAGAAAGCTGAGAAAGCTTTCTCGGCTAAGTTCAATAGCAACTATTTCCTTACCGGATATTATGTAAACACAAGGGGTGGGAATATGTCATTCGGTACATTCATAACTTCATCTGAAGATCGGACATCCAGGATATCCCATGACGGTGATAGCCTCAGGATTTATCACTATATGGCTTCTGATTATGATAAAGGTGATAATTTTAAAAAAAGGATCGCCCTTTTTCTTCATAAAAAAACAGGAAAGAAATTCCAGGTTGTAAATGCTGTTACACTAAATGGCGGGGCCAGATATAAGATAGACGGGCTTCCACTTTATCTGCTGGGAGAACCTGGAGTTGATGAAAGTTTTAACTATGTAAAAGATCTCTTTACTTCAGCTGAAAATGAAAGATCCAGGAAAAAGTTCATCTCTGTTATTGCAATTCATGACCATAAAGACACCTCCCGCTTTCTTTATGATACTGCTTCGGGAGATCTTGGAATAGAGCTGAGAAAAACAGCGATCTTCTGGCTCGGAGCTGTAAAATCAGAAAAGAGTTATATCTATCTTAAAAAACTTTCTGATTCTGCTACTGAACAAAAGATAATAAAATCTCTTATCTTTGCATTCTATACTCTGGACTCAGGAAAGGGAAACAAGGAGTTAATCAGGATAGCAAAAGGGGATATCCCCTCTTCAGCAAGAAAAGATGCGATCTTCTGGCTGGGACAAAGAGCATCTAAAGAGGGGATCGATACACTCAGGGATGTTCTTCTTAATGATGAAGAGAGTGAGATAAGAAATTCGGCCGTATTTGCGATCAGCCAGCTTGACGATGATAAGTCCATCCCGATCCTGATCGATATAGTAAGGAACAATAAAAACTCTAAGATAAAAAAGAAAGCAATGTTCTGGCTGGGCCAGAAGGATGATAAAAGAGTTATTGATCTATTCGAAAGTATTCTTTTAAAATAGCACGACTCCATAGAGGGCGGCCTGCCAGCCGCCCTTTTTTTTTATCTAATAATCGATCCCGGCTGCTTTAACATTTGCTGGATCGAATGCACTGCATGGAGTTACAGCATAAACCATATTACATTCAGGACACTTGTCTTCGAATGTCTCCATTTCAAAATCTGTTTCACAATTTTCACATTTAATATTCAATGGCATCGGCATCATTTGTATATTGAATCCCATCATCCTGACCTTATCCGCCATCTGTTTACCACTATCAAAACTTCCTGAACATCCATCATGCATTTTTATTCTCCTTCATCAGATCTTCCGAAGATAATAATTCTCCGTATCTTAGTTTTTTCCTCATCCCCTGGACAACCGAGTCCATTTTCTCCAGGCCGGATAAAATATCTTTCTCCTCATCAGATGTCTTTATAAGTTTCTTAATCCCACCGTTATTGATCACTATCCTCTTGTCCCCCATCAGGGCAAGGAGAGGATCGTGAGTTGCCATAAGGACTATCTTCTCTTCTCCTACAAGGAGCTGAAGTGCTTTCTTCCTATCGATCCCGGCATTCTCGATCTCATCAATCAATACGATCGGAGAACTGCTTAATATTGCAGTATCGGCTATCATCAGGGCCCTTGACTGGCCACCACTGAGGCTTGTGACCGGGGTATCCGGATCAAACTTTTCTCCTGCAAGCTTATTGGCCTCATTAATTATCTTATCGATCACAGATTGTTCTTCTTCAACCATTCTGCTCTTTGCATGGAGCTCGAGAAATTCCTTCACTGTCAGGTCCATCACAAAATTCATATTCTGAGACAACTGGGCAACAAGTTTGTTGCTTGAGGAAAATCTCCATTTTTTGTCGGGTAATTCATCATTGATCAGAATTTTTCTCATTGTGGGGGTATCTTCCTGGGCAGTCCACTCAATATCGGCCAGCAGCCTGCTCTTTCCCGATCCGGTCGGTCCTACTATCGAAATAATCTCACTTTTATTTATCTCGATCGGATCAAAATTTTCATCCTCCCCGGTTTTATTCCTACCTGGAAGAATTGTAAGTTTTGCTACACCATTATTCCCGTCTTCTCCCAGGAATTCGATCATCTGGTCAATATAATCGGAGATATTAGTTGTAAGTTTTTCAACATCAAGAGCTTTGTCTTCAAGCTCATCTTCATCGATCGTACTTAATAGTTCACTAATTGTCAGGTCAGCCTTACCCTCAATATTGATCAGGTTATCTTCAAAAAAAGTAGTAAGAAATGGATAGAGCTCAAGCAATTGAGAGATCTTCCTCGCCTTTAGTCTTTTTCCATTCTTCATTTTTGCCCTTTCCCGTTCATATCTATTTTTCTGACATTCCCCATCTGATAAGATTCACCTATCCTTGTTTCACCAAGACAATAGGAACATAAGGCCGCAGGCATTGAAAACCGTAGTTTTTTGCCCTTCAGGCTGTCGATCTTCTCTTCTTTTTCATATAGCAGGGTTGACAGTTCAAAAGCGCCTTGCCCGTTAAGTCCGTTAACATGCATTACAATGGCTCCGGGATTAACCATGTTTACCCGTGAGGCAAAAACTTCCCTTTCAGCCTGTGACACAATATCACCTTTAGTTATAATTGCAATATCAGCCATCTTCAACATGGGCCCGATCTTTTTAGGTGTATTTATACCACTGAGGTTGTCCAGGACACATATTGCCTTTATCTCTTTTATGTATGGAGAACACCTGTTACAAAGCCCGGCACTTTCAGTGATCAGCAGGTCAAGCCCCTCTCCCTTCCCCCACTCAACAACCTCTTCAATATTACTTACAAAATAGTGATCAGGGCACAATGCTCCGGACAGCCCCTTTCTTACAGGAACTCCCGCTTTCTCATACAGGATATCATCATCTGTTGACAATGCATCAAATTTAACAACTCCGACTTTTAATCCTCTCTCCTTTAATGCCTTGATGGTTTTAAGGATAACAGAGGTCTTTCCAGATGAAGGCGGCCCGGAAAATGTTACAAGGTTCATCTATCCCTCCCCTATGGAATTATTGAAAATATTTTCACATTTGCTTAAAAGTGCAGCTATATCATTTGAATATATATAATCCCAACCGATCCACATAAATTTGTTCCCGTCAGGGATCCTGTTATCGATTTCAGGATTCGTACTCGGGAACAATCCCCGGTGCGATAATATTTCACCTACCTCTACAGATGCGAAGAAATCTACCAGAGGTTTGAGTTTTTTCTGTTTTTCTATCTTTGAAAGCATGAATATAGGGCTGATTATCGAACCATCTTCAGGCCATACTGCTACCATCGGGCCATCTCCTTTTGTCATTTTTGTGAAAAAATAGGGCATTATTGTAACAGCAGGGCGATTAGTCTTCTTCTTTTCCGATTTAACCATCTCGGCCGGGTGCAGACTTTCGAGGAGGCTTTTCCCAAGTTTTGAAACAGCATCTTCTCCATATTTTTTATAAATATTCAATAATATCGCATTGAAAAGATCAAAATCTCCGATGGGAAGACTCACACTATTTTCAAATTCCGGATTCAGAATATCTTCCCAACTTCTCGGCATCTCTCTTCCGTTTAATTCATTTTTATTTACAAGAAAAACTGCAGGGACAACACTTATCATCGAATAATGTCCTTTCGGGTCCTTCAGGTCGATCTCATCATTATCAAACATTGAATTAAGCTTATTGAATCCGGTTAGATCCTTGAACACTCCCTTTTTTTTGAATTTTCCCATCAATTTTTCATCAAAGAAAAGATCAAAACCGGCTGAAATGAAAAGATCTGAAAGATTTTTCTCGTCCTCTTCCTTAACAAGAATATCTTTTAGCCAATCAAGCCCCATGGAAGCAGCTTTTAATTGATACTGGATCTCATAATCATGATCTTTTTTATACTCTTCTATAAACTCTTCCAACGATTCTGTAAGAGGTATTCTGACCGGGCATGGAAGAAGCCCCTCGATTTTAAGAGTATCGGCTCTGTTTTTATCTATTGTTGATTCGGGATCAAGGAGACTCCCATCCCTCTTCTGCTCAATCGCATCAATAAGCAATTCATTAAATGTTTCAAGGTTGATCTTCTTAAAGAACAGAGCATTCTTTAATGTCACCGATTTTCCGAATTTTTCTCTCTTATCTTCTTCACCGATCTGGGGGAATCCTTTTGAAACGAAAACAGGGATCGTCTCCGGATACTTTTCTGTAATATCGTACAATGTGTCATTTAAATTATAATATTCCATTTTTATCCTTTACCAGAGATAACAATAAATAAATTGATTACAGCTCTTTTAATATTGCTCTCACTGGGTTCAATGTGACCATTATAGTATAGTTGCCTAAAATAGTAAACTATTTCTCCTGTATTTTTTTTCTTCACCAATTTTTTATCCCGGGATCAACAGCTTATGATTTGTTGCAAAAAAAAGGGAAGAGGTGAATACCCCTTCCCATATATTATATAAAAAATATGCTTTTATTGCTTTTTATTACACTTTTTAGTTTTGTTACCTTTATTCTTAGTGCAACACTTTTTTTTATGGTGACCTGTTTTCTTTTTGCTACACTTATTCTCTTTGTCCCCTTTTTTCTTTGCACAGCACTTTTGTTCTTCGTTACATTTTACTCTGGAGTAGGTCATTTCCATACTTTTAAATTCAGGAGCTCCTGGATACTTCATATACATATCAAATTTATAAGTATTCTTATCAACAATGGTAGTGACCATTCTGACACCATGTTTCCCGCCTGTTATGATTTCATCCCAGGTTGCTGTATCAATCCTTACTTTTCCTGATGCATCAAGAGCCCCTTCGTAAGGAAACATACCGGTGCCATTAGAATCGATCCAGGTCCCGACAAATTTCTTATTATAATTATCATATCCAATGATTGACAGGCCTGTAAATTCCATACCCATCATCTTCCCCTGATTCTGAGTTTTAAGATACCTTCCACCCATTATCATTCTTGCAAAAGCTGTACCAGTAGTTTCCATCGGTTTGTCACCGGGCTTCATCCAATATCTGGTAACTGCATCCCACTTACCGGTAAAATATTCAAGACTTTTATGGAATTTCCCGGGGGTTGCATAGTCCATCCACTTTTTCATCATTACCTGTTCTTCAATTAGTTTTTCCTCTGCAAAAGTATTAACAGCAAGGAAGAGAACAAGCACTACGATTATAATGATAAATTTTTTCATCTTTATCTCCTTAAGTTTAATACACCCATTTTAGTGTTATTATACGAAAAAGCAAATTATTTTTTTTGCTCCCTGAGCTATTCTATTCTTTATACTGATCCCTTTCGATTGAATTAAGGATTAATCTATGATAATTTTCAGGATGGCACCTGAAAATTGTATCGGGATCCTTTCCTACAATAAAATCAATCTGACTAAAAGATGTGTGGATTCCGTTATTACATCAGGATATGAACCGGATTCTGTTTTTCTCTTCCATAACGGTTCCCAACTTAAAGTGAGGGAAGAGCTGCAACAAAAATATCCGAAGATTAATCATAAATGGGATGATGAGAACAGAGGATATTCAGGAGGTTTCAATTCCACAATGAAGTGGGTATTCAATTGTGGAGCAAGGTCCGTTCTGTTTCTTACAAATGACACTATTGTAGATTCAGCAACTCTCATTAATTGCCTCAAAACTGAAAAGAAAATAGATTCAGGTTTTATTGCACCTTCAATTTTTTACCTTAAATATCCCGATAAAATAGATTCAAGCGGAGGTTTTTTTGATAACAAGCGATTTACACTCTCTCATTACCATGATTTTCCTCTTCCTGTTTATCTCGAACCCGGGAAAGACTATATCCCCGGGACGGCATTGTGGATGAGGGAAGATGTTTTCAAGGTAACCGGAGGCATGGATGAGCTATTTCACACATATTGGGAAGATGCAGATCTCTCATTCCGCTGTCACAATTCCGGAATAAAAATGGCAAGAAGCCCCGAAGCAAAAATATTTCACGGTATAGGACAAACCTGCCATAAAAAACCGGTTTATACAACATTTTATTTTCAGAGGAACAGGATATTATTCTGCAGAAAATATCTGAAGGATATTGAACTGCAAAAAGCTGTTGAAATTATTATAATTGAAATTGAGGGTATGAAGAAGAAGGCAATAGAAAGAAGTGATCAGAGAAAACTCGATTTAATATCAGAACTGGAAAAACTTTTTTAATACAATTCACGTGTAACATATCAGACCCTTGAGCGTACAAGCTTTATAGGAGAAAAATATGAAAACAATTAAAAAATTAGTATTAACAGGACTTCTTATAGTATTGTCTATTACTTTTTTCACATCTCAGGTTCAAGCCTTTGAATTACAGAAGAAATATATCGCTTCAGATACAAAATGGGTAATCCACCTGGATTTCAAGGCATTTATCAAAACAAGACTCTGGGACAGCATCTATGATGAAAAGAAGATCAAGATCGACCACAAGAATAAGGACCTTCTAAATGAACTTAATTTCAACATTCTTAAAGACCTCTACTCCGTCTCTGTCTATGGCGTTGATAAAGGAGACAAAAATGCGGTTGTTCTGATAAACGGAGATTTTGACAGGAAAAAAATCATTAAAAGACTTGAGTCAGAAGAAAAACCCGAAATATCAAAATACGGGAACTTCAAGGTTTATCACTGGGATGATGATGATTTCGGTACCTTTGTCAGCAACAATCTTCTTGTTATCACTCACAGCAGAGTAAACATGGAATATGCTCTTGATGTTATCAAAGGCAAAAAGCCAAACTTCAGGGGATCTGCTCTTTCTAAAAGGATGAAAGAAATTCCGGGTAACTCAATACTTTTCGCTCTGGCAGGCGACCTGTCCAAACTGGTCGGTAAACAGAAATCTTCAATGATGATAGATAAAGCAAAGATGGCGCTCTTCCTTGCAATGGAACGGAATAGTGATATGAGGTTATCTTTAAAACTTCATACCGAGTCGACAGAAGCCGCAAACAATATAATGCAGGTAGGAAACGGGCTCCTTGCTCTCGCCAGGATGAGTAAAAAAGATCTGCATGGAAAAGAAAAGATAATAAATTCGATCCAAATTTTTTCAAAAGGAAACATAGTTGAAGCAAAAATGTTCATCCCATCAGATTTCATAATTGATAACATAGATAGACATTAAAAGTGGAACAGATCATAACTGACAGAGCACTTGTTGAAAGCAGCCTCAACGGTTCTGTGCCGGATTTTGAAATTTTGATAAAAAGGTATAGCAAAAAGCTATACCTTTTTATTTATAACAGGACCGGTAACAGAGAAGATACTGAGGATATTATTCAGGAGACTTTCCTCAAAGTATATAAAAATCTATCAGGTTATGATCCCAAATGGAATTTTTCAACATGGATATACACTATTGCAGTGAGGATTTCTGTAAGCCACTTCAGATATACCAATGTCCGGGAAAGAGAACCGATCTTCCCTTTAAACCCGATTGAATCACCGGAAGAAAAAATGCTGAAAGGTGATGTCAGCAATATATGGGAAGCAGCGGGTAAGTTGGGGCCTGTCAAATCCGAAGTAATTCGACTCCGGTATGGGGATGGTTTGACAATAAAAGAGATTGGAAAAATAACAGGAAAAACAGGAGTTAATATTCGTGTTATTTTATACAGAGCAAAGAACGAACTGATCAGGATCATAAACAAAACTCCTGAAACCGGAATGACCTTACAAAAGTATCCGAAAAAGAGTATGAAATTAGGAGTAAAAAAATGAGATGTTTAATTTCAAAGATTTTAATCGACTATCATGAAGAGTCGGGTAAAACACTTCCGGGAATGGTTCGCGCCCATCTGAATAACTGCCGGAACTGCAGCGCATACATGAACCTCGGGAAGCAATTAAAGGAGAGCGATTCTGACACAGGTATTACAGACTCTTCAATCCATGAATTAAACAAAAAGATATTCTCACATTTAGAAAACCCGGGAGAAGAAAATATTGTGAAGCTGAAAAGCCGGATATTTTCCTTTGTTCCGGTAGCAACAGTACTTTTTTTCATTGTTATTTCACTAGGGATATTTTTATTTCAAAATTTAAGGAGACCTCCGGTGATTTCAGAATCAAATTCTATAATTAATGTTGCTACTACAAAGAACCTGAAAAACATAAGTGATCTTTTTACCAATGTGGAATCTCCTATGGTAAGGGAGGCTGAAGATTTAAAAAGAACTATAAATTCCGCAAAAGAGTACTTGAGCTCTGTTATGGATTTTGGTTTACCCGGGATTCCAGATTGATCAATTACTATCTGAACTTATAAATTTTTCAACTGAATCCATAGTGCCCAGATCATGATAGGTGTCAATAAAAAACACTGATGGATCCAATTCCTTCAGCAGATGTTCCTTTTTACCACTTTTTTCAACTGAATCAATAAGGAATTCATATAACCTGCGGGCAGCACCTTCACGAAAACCATAAGCTCCCCAGATCCCATTGTATTGATCAATATTTACTGATGGTTTATCTTTGAATTTTGATATTTTATTTTTTTCGACTCTAACAGCACCAAGCGTTGAGATCATATTACTATCGGTACACTTTGTTACGCCGAAGACAACATCTTCGTCAAAGAGAATTCTGATCGCCTTACCAATAAGTGTTTCCCCCTTTGTATCAGAATAGATAAGGTCTTCCGAACCGAATTTTATAAAAGAATCCGGCAGTAGAACAATATTAATATCCGAGAACTCCATATTTGCAGAATAAACAGATCCGGGCCACTCTCTGAAATAATTATTGAACATTACATAATTAACATCTATTGTTGGTAATTTCTCGGAAACATAATGAAAAACATTCTCCTTCCCGGGCTTGATCACTGTTATTACTCCGATCCTTACATCCATTTCACCTCTTCCTCTGGAATTATTAAATGCTTTAATATGCTCAAGTGAATAATCAATAAGCTTTTTCCCGGGGTATATTTCGAACAACTCCTTCGGCCCTTTCACACCGAGCCTTTTACCCTCTCCTGCACATGGAAGAATGATCGTTACTCTATTCATATTATTTCTCTGCAAAAAAAATTAATGCATTGCTGGTTTCTTCATAAGCTTCCCGATCAAAATTTCCGTAAAACCTTATTGAACTAAAACCCGATCCTTCCAACCCTCTCCTGACAGCATGGCTATAAACAGGATAAAGAGAAACTGTGTTCATGAACTTCTCTCCTGTCTCCTTCAAAATCAGCTCACCCGAAAATTCAATCTCTTTTCCTTTCTCAATAACTTTATTACCCCGGATAAATATGAAATCATCACCTTCTATATCTTTAAAAGCCGTTACTCCTTTCGTACGCGGATTATCATAATTAACTATTTGCGCTGCAAAAATCCCACCTTGTTGCAATTGCGAATAAACAGAGTCAAATAAACGGCACAATTCAGAATATGACCCGAGGTGAACAAGTGTATTCCCCATACAGGTAATAACATTAAATCTGATCTCAGGAAAAAGATCTGAGACCTTTCTCATATCACCGAAAATAAACTCAGCATTAGAACCTTTTTTTGTTTTTTCCCTTTCAGCGATACGTAGCAGGTCAGGATCATTATCCAACCCGTATGAAGAATAACCGAGCTCTTCTGCAAAAAACACCTGGCCGCCTGTGGCACATCCAATATCGAGATAATGCCCTTTTTTATCCCCGGAAAGTGATTTGAGAAAACTCATTTTCTTCTCAGAAAAAGGAAATATCTGATCATAAAAACCTGATATAGCTTTATAAAATGAAATTTTCCTCTCCTGAGTATATTATATAACAGAGAAATTTTTTTTAATATAAAAGTGAGAATATCACAAATTGTGATACCCCAAATGCCATCATGGGAATCCTCTCCCCCTGGGACAAGGTGAACTCGCAACAGTGAAGAGAGGGCGGCCTGGGCTGGGGGTCAGGGGAGGGAAGATAAAGTGAAGAATTAAATTATTTATATACATCTCCTCTGGTATCAATCTTAATCACCTTTAATTCATTTTCATCTATCTTATAAATGATCCTGATCTTTCCTATCCTCAACCTGAACAAATTCTTTATTTTTTGTCCTTTCAGTTTCTTTATATCCCCTTCATTTGGAAGCTTGTTAATTCCCTTCACGATCTTTCCGGCAAGATCCCTTTTTACTTTCTCAATATATTTAAGGCTGGTTCTACTGTAAAATACCTTCATAGATCAAGAGACTTCTCTACTTCACCAGACTCTATGAATTCATCTTTTGATAATATATCGAGAATATCATTCTCATCCTTTGCGGAAAGGATTAGTTCTTCGATTTTTCCTGATCTTTTGTTCATCCATTCTTTCAGAGAATTCCTTATAACCTCAGAGATACTCACCTTCCTGAAAAAAGCATAAGCCCTTGCTTTCTCATAAAGGTCCTCATCAATTGTTATATTCAATCTTTTCATTTTATGCCTCAATGCATATATACAGCATAATGCATAGAATATCAACAATAAATTCATTAATTTGATCATAACATTCAGCATTTGAAGACAGGGAGGTGGTTGCCCACCTCCCCCGCTTCATTTCAGAGATATTTTTCTTTCAGCTTTTCAGCTTTTTTAATACCATCATCAAGAATTATGACCGACTTCCCGTTCTTGAACTGGTATATCATCTCATCATCCTGAAGTTCGTTAAGAACCTCAAATAGAAATCCTTTCCATGAACGG
>Ga0190293_1000462_pt1 | contig 14465 bp, 14 predicted proteins | sample 48693001_MG_FD_161671 | JGI IMG/M metagenome (GOLD analysis project Ga0190293, IMG submission 161671) | Hydrothermal vent microbial mat bacterial communities from Southern Trench, Guaymas Basin, Mexico - 4869-30-0-1_MG | ecosystem: Environmental > Aquatic > Marine > Hydrothermal vents >... | reverse complement strand
AACAACGTCGATTGTTTTTTTATCACCCGACATATACATTGCCTCTATCTTCATAAATTCTTTAGTATTCAGATAAGAGTTTAAGCCACCATTACCGAACAGGATCTTTGAAAATTCTTTGTAGTCAGGCTTATTGTCGATAACATATTTAATTACCTGAAGTATCGGGAGTCCTCCTGACCTGTCAGGAGAAAAAGTCCCCTCTTCACTTGAGTTAATACCGTCAAGCATTACTCCATTTTCGTGGATTGACACTGATATCCCGGTTCCGAGATGGATCACGATGAGGTTCAGATCCGAATATTTACTTCCGGTCTCATTTGCATATCTTTTGCATACGGCCTTCATGTTAAGAGCATGGGAAAGCATCCTCCGTTCAAAAAAAGGGTGTCCTGAATATCTGGCAAGTGAACAAAGTTCATCTACTGATATCGGATCGACAATATAGCAATTGATGTCTGCTTTAGATGCAATACTGAATCCGATCTGTGCTGACAGATGTGAAGCATGAAGCCCTCTTTTACCCTCGACAAGATCATTTATCATTGCTTTATTCACTTTATATGTGCCACTTTTTAACGGCTTCAACAATCCGCCTCTGGCAGAAACTGCTTTCAGGTCATTTATTTTCACTCCTTTCTTTTCAAGAAAACCCAAAACGATCTTTTCCCTGAATCGGATCTGATCATTAATACAATCGAAATCGCTCAGTTCTTTATCAGAATGTTTTATGGATTCAACAAAAACCGGTTTTTCCATGTCAAAAACAGCAATCTTAGTAGATGTGTTGCCGGTATTTATCACAAGTATCGGGGCTTTCATTCAGTTCTCCTTCTTTAAGTACTTTTCTATTATCGGCCTCATTCTTTTTAATGTGTCATTCTGCAAATGGTTCAGATCAGTTAGTACAGCTCCTTCAAGAGAGTTATTGCATTGACAATTTGAACCTGTTGAATTAACGGCGGCAATTAATTTTTTTATAAGTTTAAGTCCGCTTGAAATATTTTTGTTTAAATTCTCAACGACCATTTCGGCGGTTACATGCTCGGTCTCCGGATGCCAGCAATCATAGTCAGTTATAAATGCCAGCGGTATAAAACATATCTCGAGCTCCTTTGCAAATTTTGCTTCCAGAGCCTGGGTCATCCCTATAACAGAACAATCTGCCCTTCTATAGGATTCGGATTCAGCTTTTGAAGAAAATTGGGGTCCTTCCATATTGAAGTAGGTCCCACCGAAGTGAGTTTTAAGCCCGATCTCTTTTGCAGTTTCATATGCGATCCTGGTATAAAAAGGGCAAACCGGATCTGCCATAGAAACATGTGCAACTATCCCCTTCTCAAAATATGTTTTTTCTCGTTTAAATGTGTTATCTATATACTGGTCGGGGATAAGAAGGTGGGTTGGTTTGATATTCTCTTTTAGAGATCCCACAGCGGTTGATGATATAAGTTTGTTAACTCCCAGCACTTTCATTGCATAGAGATTTGCCCTATAGTTTACTTCTGATGGATTAAGTCTGTGGCCTGCACCATGTCTTGCAAGAAAGGCAACGTTTGCTCCATCTAATTCTCCGGTCACTACCTTATCAGATGGTTTTCCGTATGGAGTATCAATATCTGCCAGTTCTACATTTTCTATAATATCAAGGTTGTAAAGGCCGCTTCCTCCGATTATTCCGATCCTGTTTCCAATTGAATTTGATTTGCTCATTTCCCTCCCGATAGTAATATGTATTCTTAATGGATTGAGCTTATAATGTCAAGGTAATAATTACGTAAGTTTGTCAGGATTAAGCTTTAGAAATCATCTACCGGCCTCATTGTGGCAGTTCAGAAAGTACTATATCGCCATAACTGGTATTAATATTGATCTCCGAACCACTTCCTGATCTTGAAAATGTTGTCAGGTATTTTGCTTTGACCGAACTTATCTCAAGGTTTGATCTGTTTGCGATGTCTCCGTATTTAGTGTTCATACTGAGGGATGGATCTGTACCACCCGGAATCTTAAGTGAAATGTCGGAATATGAGTTGGTCACAAATATTCTTTTGAACATCGATTTTAATGAGAGATCAAGATCTCCGTGTGAAAGGAGGATGTTCAGAGATGATCCTTTAAGGTTTTTTAATCTGACCTTGTTGTAAGAGTTCTTTATTGCAATTGACTCGGAATCTAATCCGTCTGCAATGATCTTACAATGTCTGGAAGTTATCAGCAACTCGCTTGTAGTAATATCTGACAAACTTATCATGTTGTGAGAGTTCTTTATTTTGATATGATCTGATCTTATTTCTGAGAGAATCATTTTGGTGTGAGTCCCATCTATTTTGACTGAACTACTCTCTTTTATATTTGAAAGATACAGAGATGAATGGGAAATCCTGCAATCGATAGAAGATGATCCTGAAACATCAGCCTGGGAAAATTTAAGATCAAGTTCGATCTTACCACTTATATTACTTATTTTTGTTTCCCCGAATCTGTTTATAACACTGATATCTGATGGAATATTCTTTATCCTAAGATCTCCGAACTTGCCATCAACCATTAGAGATGTTCCTGAACTATCAATAATTATATTACCGAATCTGTTCTTTACATTGAGTGTTGTCGATTTTGGGATATATATTTTGAAATGGGTTCTGACCCTGGTGTAAGGGAATTCATCATCTGACGGATCAATTTCAATTACTGCCTTCTCCCCTTCTTTCCTGTTTATAATTTTTACCATATTCCTGAATTGTTCAACTTTTGATTCATCTTTGTGATAGATAACCTTAACAAGCTCAACAGAGATCTTTTCGTCAGGGGATGGAGAGAATTCAACACTCCCGGCCGGGTTGTCAAATACCAGTGATTTTACCGGTGCATCAAAAGTAAAATTATCTTTGAATTCATGAGGGTGATTTTTGTCCCTGATCGATTTGTGATCAGAATTGCAGTTCTTTACAAAAGAGATATCTCCGGAATCAAAATACTGGAAAACAAAACCAAATATTATAAGTCCGGCTATCAGAAATAATTCTTTCTTTTTCATTTTTTCTGCATCATGAAAGCAACAATGTTCCTGCCCCCGATATAGATCAGGATTAATGGCCAATATGTAGTTGCAATTTCCCATATGTTAAGGTGTGTCCACCCCAGATTTCTTGAAAGAAAAAGGATTCCCAGCAGGATTATCAGGATTCCCCAGAAAATTGTTTCGCCTTTTTTCTTACTCATCTTCATTCTCCTTAACTACTAAGTATTCTATTACCATTTTCAGCCCTATCCCAATTATGAGGAGAGGCCATAATTTTATTATGCTATTATAACTTATGATATCGAGGTTTCTTAACATGAACAATACACCCAGTATTAAGATTATTATAGACCCTGTTAATGAGATCTCAGATGTAAACTCTTCAGAAGCAGGCTCACTTGTTCCATTTCTCTTTTTGACCTCATTAAAACTATCGATGATCTGGAATACATAAAAACCTGCGAGCATAAGAGCGAATACTACTATCTCTGTTGCCATCGAATGCCTGCCGTCATCTGCAGAATAAACCAGCAGCACGATTAGCAGAGCGAACAGGAGCATATAAGAGAATCCTTTAGTATAATTCCCCGCATAGAATAGTCCGGACCCAGGGAAGAGGCCGGAAATTAATGCAGCAAGTCCCGGATTCTTTTTTTCCGTATAATTTTTATTTTCATCCATATTTAACCCCCCTTATTGTTTTTTTTTTTGCTTTTGCGTCTCTTTTCTTTTTATTTGTTTTTGTAATAACCTCGGTTTTTTTAAAAATATAGAGATTGTTCGATTCTTTTATCCTTCCTATAAATGCCTCAGCTTCAACGACAAAATTCTCAACACCTGCGACAGCGGTATGAAGAGTCTTGTTAGCAGCGGGGAATATATTTGTAAAATAAAACAAGTTCAGGAAAAGAACAATTGTACCGACACCGGCAGCGACCCATTTCAAGTAGGCATAGTTCCGTATAGGAGCTTTTTCCTCCTCAGCTTCGCCAATAAGATAGAGACGGTTTTTCAGAAAAAATGGTACATCTCTGTTCAATTCCGGAAGAATGGCTTTTATATGATCAACGTCCTCAATCATTATTTCACAATCCCTGCAGAGTCCCATATGAGCAGTAAATTCTTTTTTTTCATCAGGACTGAGAGAATTATCCTGATATGCGGATAAAAGTTCTTCAAATTTATTACAATCCATTTAGTTCACCTATCCTCATACAATTTTGCAAGTTGAATCCTTGCTCTGTTAATTTTTGATTTGACTGTACCTAACGGAACATCCAGCGAGTCAGCTATTTCCTGGTAAGAGTGATTTTGAATGTCCCTCAGGATCAATAATGCTCTTACTTCCGGTTTTAATTGAAGCATTTTTTCTCTTAGTTTGTCAAGATCAGCACTCTTTATTAGTTCATCTTCCGGAGAGTGATCATCTCTTACCAGATTATCTTCAAGTTCTACTCTGAAATTGTTTTTTTTGTTTTTTCTCCAATAATCGATACAATGATTTTTTGATATCCTGAGGATCCAGGAAGATATATTGAAGTTCTCATCAAATTTATCAATGTTCCTGTAGATTTTAATAAATATATCCTGAGTGAGGTCGTTGGCATCATCGCTGCTGCCGCAGAAATTGAATGCTAGGTTGTAAACTGTTCTTGAATATTTGTCTATTAACATATTCCAGCCTCTCTTGTCTCCTTCCTTGATATATTTAATTAACACTCTATTTTCCATTCCGCAATTATTAAACGGCCCCCGGGAATAAAAGTTCCATTAATTATTTATCATAATCAGGTCTTAATATTAATGAAAAGCCAAATAGATATTGTAGAAAACAGTATTATGGGCGCGAATGCAGATATGAAAGGGGATAGGATACCTGATGATCCCATTGCACTGGATATACCGAATATCCCCCAGAATATCATAGATATCCCGACAGCAATTCCAATCCCGTAGAGAGTACCCCGTTTCCCCATCTTGAATGAGAACGGGATCGCGATCAGCACCATTATAAGACTTGAGAACGGGAACGAATATTTATAATATAATTTTGCTTCATACCTGCCGGGATCGGATCTGTTATTTTTCAGATATGCAATATATTCTTTAAGTTGTGAGATGTTCATGTGCTGGGGGAAAGATATTTTTTTAAGAAAAAGGCTTTTTCCTCCCGGGATCTTCAGACTCTCAGATACAAATTCAGTATATTCTTCGGGAATATTATCTTTGAACTTTCTTATGAATCCGTCTTTGAGTATTAAAGTATCCTGGTTAGCCCAGAGTGCAAATTTTGAAGTAAATCTTAACTTCATATCAAAATTATCGTCAAATTGAATAGCAGTGAAATTTCTGTAACGGTTTTTGCTCTTTTCAAGGAAATCGTAAAAATACAGAAAATTATTTTCTCCTGACACCCAGAATTTGTCGAATTCAAGTTCAGTATTAGTTTTTCGTTTATATATAGTATCCAGGGTCTTCATTGCTTTTTTATTTGCTCCAGGAGTTATTTTTTCCTGGATCATGAAATATCCGATAGAGAGGAGTATTCCTAGAAAAATGGCCGGGAGGGCAATTCTGTAGAGGCTGATCCCGCTAACCTGGACCGCAGTGATCTCGTTATTTTTGCTCATAAGAGAAAATGTAAGAAGAACAGATGTCAGAATTGAGACAGGAAGAACAAAACTGATCATTTCCGGAGTATTATAATAAACATATTTGAAAACATGGTAGAAAGGGACATTGTTCTCAATGACGCTGTCTATCAACTCTACGATCCTGACGATGTAGAATACCAGTATCAAAGACATGAATATAAGGATAAGCATTGATATCATTTTTTTCATAATATAAAAATCTGTCCGTTTAAAGATCCTCGACCTCGAAGTATTCCCAATAGAAGAGCCCCTGTCTCCATGGAACACTTGTGTCAACCTTCTGAAAGGGGTGAATATTTTCTCCCAGTTCAGAGATTTTTCTTTTGAACTATAGAAGTAGAAAATGATCCCTGAGGCGAGAAGAAAAATATTGGGGGCCCACATCCCGAGGAATGGGGATACTATTTTTTTGACCACAAGGTTTTGAAATGTTGTGATAGTTGTATAGTAGATAAATATTATCCCGAGGGAAATTATAAATCCGCTGACCTTGCCTCCTTTCTTTGTAGATATTCCCAGAGATAAAGCAAGGAATCCAAGGGCAAGGCAGGCAAACGGGAGAGCAAACTTTCGGTGGTATTCTCTTGCGAGGAGGATATTGTCGGGATTTTCCTCCATTTTTTTGATAAGATCAGGAAATATCAGTTGTTGACTCTGACGGGCCTGCTTAATATTCATAAGTTCCGGGATCTCTTCAGACGAATTGATATGAGAGGTTGTGAAATAGTTCTTCCCGGGGTTCTTTTTTTCAAAACTGTGGAGGGTTGCATTTTTTAATGCGAAGTAGCTCTTTCTTTTATCCTTGTCCTGAATGACCCGTCCAGTCTCTGCGAGGATTATATTGTCCCTTTTACGGTCCCTTCTTGAATATAAGAAAACGTCTTTCCATTCATTTGTTCTGTTGTCAATATCATTAAAGTAAAGAACATATGTGGGGAATTCTCTGTTGAACGTTCTCGGTTTGATATTGGACATAGCTCTGGATAGCATTATTCGTGTCTTTAACTTCTGGAATTGATAATTGCTCTCGGGAGCAATGTACATTATAAGAACAGATGAAACTATCCAGGTGATAACAGAGAACATGATTATTGGCTTGAGGATCCTGAAATTACTTACGCCCATGGTACGAAGAGCAACTATTTCCGAATCGGTGCTCATCCTGCTCATCCCGGCCAGGACACCCATAAGAGTGGCCATCGGGATTGTGAATGCAAGCAGGTCGGGCAGCAGATAAAGGAGGATCTTAAATATTGTAAATGTAGTTGCACCCTTGGAAATAAGGGTGTGTGAAAGGATGAATATCATGTTGATCAACAGGGTGAAAGTATATATGGCAAGCCCGACCCCGAAAGGAGCCGCGATCTCTTTAAGGATATACTTGTCGAAGGTTTTCAACATGGATCAATGATATCACAGACCGGTGGACAAACCAATAAATCCCTGCTTGCTTTCGACCTCATAATCCTTTATCTTTTGTATCTGGATTGGAGGTAATAATGAAAAGATCAAAACTTCTGATAATTGTAATATTGATATTCTGTATGTTCCCTGTTTTCAATGAAGGAAGTGTAACCTCAGGGAAAGTTCCGGTTATTGTCATGTGCCGACCGACTATAGATCAGATCAGAAATATTGTGGTAATGAAAGGTGCAGGCCTGCTCGGGGCGGGAGAGATTAGTCTCATTTGTGTATATCACGAGAAAGAACTAACCGATTATGCTCTTTCGCGAAAATATGTTGCAGACAGAAGGCTGAAATGGGTCTCTTTTGCGGAATTGAAAGGCAAGGTTGCAAGAGGTGATCTTTTCAGAGAAAACATCTGGACATTGCAGTTCAGGGAAATCTTTGAAGTGTCAGATGGAATAATTTTTACGGGAGGCATGGACATCCCCCCCGATATCTATGGGGAAAACAATTCTTTTCTCACAGAGGCAACAACTCCATATCGTACCCGGTATGAGTCATCATTCCTTTTTCATCTTATCGGAGGAGGTCAGAATGTTGCCTTCAGGCCCTTCCTTAAGGAGAGGCTTGATTATCCGGTCCTTGGAATATGTCTGGGAGCACAAACTATGAACATTGCCGCAGGAGGATCTCTTGTTCAGGACATCCCGTCTGAAGTGTACGGCCTCGGGTCTGTTGAACAGGTTTTAAAACAGAGCAGGGAAAAAATTCATAGTTCCAGGTATATAAAAGCTTTGTTCCCTGGAGAATCGAAGGATATTGCCCCTGCTTTTCATGGGATAAAAGTTACCGGGAAGTCCATCCTGTTAAAGAAGATCGTAGGGGATTTGAAGGGATCTCCAATGGTATTATCTTCTCATCATCAATCGGTGAAAATATTAGGGAAAGATCTTTTTATTGCGGCAACTTCAAAAGACGGAAAAATAATCGAGGCGATAGAACACAGGAAATTTAAAAATGTACTCGGGGTCCAGTTTCATCCGGAATACAGATATCTTCATAAGGGGTTGAAATTTTTCACCAACGATCCGGAAGGAAAGAATTTTTTTTCTCTCAAAAGTTTTTTGAAACATAATCCCCCATCTCTTATTTTTCATAAAAATTTGTGGAGTTGGTTTATTGCGAAAATTCAGCAATGACGGGTAAAAGTTTGATTTTTAGGTCAAAATTACATATAATACCCCGTGACCTAAAATGAAGAGGCAGATAAATGGCAGAAGATTTATTGAAGAGTATAGAACAGTTAAGCAAGGAGAGAGGAATATCTCCAGATATTTTTTATTCCGCCATTGAAGAAGCTCTTCTCGTAGTAGCCGACAAGTACTTTGACCATAAAGCCGAGGTCAAAGTTGAGATCAACAGGGAAAGAGGGACAATAAATGCCTATACTGAAAAACTTGTCATAAACGATAATCCTCAGGATGCTTCTGAGATATCGTGGAAAGATGCTTTGAAACACGATTCTAAAGCAAAACTCGGTGATGAGATAAAAATATATCTTCCGGGTGAGACCCTTGGAAGAGTTGCCGCCCAGACAGCCAGAAATATTATTATGGATAAGGTTCAGAAGGCTGAGCAACAGACTATTTATTCAAAATATGTCCAATTGACAGATACACTTATTTCCGGTGAAGTTCGGAGAATAGAGAATAGAGGTGTTATTGCTGCTCTTGAGATAGGAGAAGCAATAATTCCGGAAAAAGAGCTTTCCCCTAAAGATGAGTTTAAAAAAGGGGATATAATAAGATTTTATGTGAAACGTGTTTTTCCGGAAGGGAGAGGACCGCTGGTCCTCGGATCAAGATATCTTAATAATTTTGTTGAAAAACTTATAGAGAAAGAAGTTCCGGAAGTTGCGGAAGGAATTGTAAAAGTATTTTCGGTTTCGCGGGAACCGGGCATCAAAACCAAGGTTGCGGTATATTCAACTGATAAAAGTATTGATCCTGTTGGTGCTGTTGTTGGAATGAACGGGAACAGAGTTCTTTCCATAACGAAAGAACTTCAGGGAGAGCGGATAGATGTTATTGCCTGGAATGAGTCCCCGGAACGGTTCATCTCTTCTGCACTTACTCCGGCGGAGGTTACCATGGTCACTGTAGTGAATGAACCGGCAAGAATGGCTGAAGCAACAGTGACAGACAGCACACTTTCCGCTGCTATAGGTAAAAAGGGGATAAATATTAAACTGGCTTCAAAACTTACCAAATGGAACATTCAGTTAACCAACAGAATGGAACTCCGTTCGCAAGTGGACCAGAAAAAATTGTAGGAGGGTTATATATGCAGAACATCAAATTACATGAGGCGACAAAACAGTTTAATATAACAAATAAACTTGCTATGTTCTACCTTGAAAAGAACGACGTTCCGGTTAAATCGCATTCGTCAGCAATAACAATGGAGCAGCTTGAATTATTAAGGAGTTTTTCACAGGATCCCGGCAAAATCAAAGCTACTAAAAAAGAATATGAAAAATTTTTAAAGGAAAAGAAGAAGAAGCCTGCAAAAGAAGCTGAGAAAACTGAAGTTGTTGAAACAGCTAAAGTTGTTGAAACCACTGAGATCGAAAAAATAATTGAAACTGATGAGCCAGAGGAAACTATCAAGAAAGATCCCGTAGTAATACAAAAAGAAGAGAAGCCGGAAACTCCGCCTGTTGTAGTGGCGAAAGTTGTTGAGGAAAAGAAAAAACCCGAACCTGTAAAGATAGTTAAGCCTGTTCCGGAAAAAACTGTAAAAAAAATAGAGGAAAAAGTAGTTGAACCTGTTAAAAAGGTAGTTCCTCCGGGAAAACCGGCACCTACGATCATGAAGCCTGGGAAAAAGCTTCCGGAAAGAAGGACTACCATGGCCGATATAAGGAAGAGGCGTAATATCAGGCGTGGAAGACATGATCACAGAGGCAGAGGTGAAAAGAGGGTGCCGGAAGTAAGTACTGTCCCCAAGAAAGAAGCGGATCTTTCATCTGTACCTGAAATGATCCAGACATCGGATTTTATAACTCTCAAAGAACTCGGGGAGAAACTTAACATAAAGCTTAAATTTATTGAAGATAAAATGAGATCTTCAGGTCTGGAATTTCATCTGAACCAGTTCCTTAATGAGGATGAGATCAAAAGTATCTGTTCTGAATTCAATGTAGAAGTAAATATAGTCGGATATGAAGAGGAAGTGTTTTCCGGTTTACTTGACAGAAAAAATCCTGAAAATACACCGAGGTCTCCTGTTGTTACAGTCATGGGGCATGTAGATCACGGAAAAACAACTCTGCTTGATACTTTAAGAAATACCAGAGTTGTTGAACGTGAAGCCGGAGGTATAACTCAGAAGATCGGTGCATATAAACTAAAAACAAAAAAAGGAGATATAGTTTTTATTGATACTCCGGGTCATGAAGCTTTTACAAATCTGCGTGCAAGAGGTGCGAAGGTTACGGATATTGTAGTATTGGTTGTTGCAGCTAATGACGGTGTTAAACCTCAGACAATAGAGGCGATCAACCATGCAAAAGCGGCTGGAGTACCACTGATCGTTGCAATTAATAAGATCGATCTTGATGGAGCGGATGCTAACAAGGTCAAACAGGAATTGACTACTCACAATGTGGTTGTAGAGGACTGGGGCGGAGATGTAGTGTCAGTTGATATATCGGCAAAAAATAATACTAATCTTGATTCTTTTCTTGAGATGGTCTCTCTCGTAGCGGATATGCTGGAACTTAAGTCATACAAGAGTGTTCCCGGGTGGGGAACCGTTATTGAAGCACGTCTTGACCCAAAACTGGGCCCTGTCGGTACTGTCCTGGTTCAGGAGGGGCTGATAAAGAGGGGAGATTTTTTTATATCCGGTAACTCTACGGGTAAGATCAGATCTCTTTTTAATGATGCCGGGAAAACTTTAAATGAGGCTGTAAGCCCTTCTCCTGCAGAAGTGACGGGATTTGAAGTTGTTCCTGAAGCCGGTGAAAGATTTCAGGTGGTTGAGGATATTTCAAAGGCCAAAAAGGTAATAGAATTAAGAAAGCAATTCGTCAAGGAGACGAAAAGAGATGAGGTAGAGGCGGACAAGAAACTAAGTCTCCAAAACCTTTTTCAGAAGATGGATGAGAAACTGATCAAAGAGTTCCCGATCGTCCTGAAAACAGATAACTTCGGCTCAGGCGAAATACTCGTTGATATCCTGATGAAGATGGGAGTTAAGGAACTTAAAGTAAATGTTGTACATAAAAGTATAGGAAATATTACAGACAGTGATGTCCTGCTTGCAGCAACATCCGGAGCTGTCATTCTGGGATTTAATGTGAAAGCACCTCAGAAGGTGCTTGTTTCTGCCAAAAGGGAGGGTGTTGAGATCAAACTTTATAGTGTGATCTATCATCTGATGGAGGAACTTGAAAAGGCTGTTAAGGGTGAGATAGATCCTGTTTTTATAGAGTCTCAGATAGGGAAAATTGAAGTTCTGCAGAAATTTAAGATCTCAAAACTAGGCAATATTGCCGGATGTATCGTAAAGGAAGGAAAGATCACTAATAAATCTCTCCTTAAGGTTATGCGAGGGGACGATCTGGTATTTGAAGGCGAGATCGAAACGTTAAAAAGGGTTAAGGATGAGGTTAAAGAGGTGAATGCCGGTACTGAATGCGGAATTAAGCTGAAAAATTTTAACAGCATAGAAATTGGTGATATTATCGAGGTTTATGAACTGAAACAACAGTGATTATAGGTCTTATGAGAATAACTCTTCTTGCAAAAAGTGTACACAGTCTGAAGGAAAAAAGGCGGATAGTGTCCAGTATCAAGGAGAAACTAAAAAACAAATTCAATATATCCATCATTGAGAGTAGTTATCAGGATATGTGGCAGAAAATCGAGATATCAATTGCATTGCTGTCCGGTTCAAAAGATATTGTCGATAAGGTTTTTCGCCAGTGTGAAGATCATATATTTGATAATTATCCTGTCGATATCCTGAATGTTGAGATAGAGTATTTATAATGTCATTCAGAGTTGAAAAGGTTTCAAGTGCTTTAAAAAATGCTATTGGGGAAATTCTACTCCATAAGATGGATGACCCTGATCTCCGGTCAACATCTGTATCCGGTGTTTTCCTTAGCGGAGATCTGAAAATTGCAAAGATATATGTTTCGTCTTTTGAATCTGATCCGGATATGATCATTAAGAAACTTAAAAATGCCAGAGGATATATAAGAAAAGAGCTGTCGAGGTCTGTATATATCAAATTCTTACCGGATCTGCAATTTTTTTACGATTCAGCTTTTGAATTTGATCAGAAAACTATTGGTGAACCAGGAGCTGATGATAAATGAAAAAGAAAATTGCGAAAAAGATCCTGGATGCAAATAATATCGCTATAAGCTCACATGTCCGTCCTGATGCAGATTGTGTCGGAAGCGGGATCGCTCTCTGCCTGATGCTTGAACAGCTTGGGAAAAATGTCAGTTTCAGAAATAGTGACAGGGCATCATTTCCGATCACAGAATTTCCGGGGTTTGACAGAGTTGAATATAAGCAAATTTATCCTGATAAATTCGACCTCGTAATATTATTGGAGGGGGGAAGCGAGGATAGGCACGAGCAAAAGAACCTTTCAGAATATTTTACGATAAATATTGATCACCATGTTACCAGTTCAACTATTTCAAATATGAATTGGATAGATTCTGAAGCATCAGCGGTAGGAGAATTAATATTCGAACTTGGAAAGGAGTTGAGAATTGATTTTACAAAAGCAATTGGTTTTAACCTGTATGCGGCGATAGCTTCAGATACTGGTTCTTTTAAGTATTCGAACACATCTTACAGGGCTTTGAAGACTGCATCAGACATAGTAAAAAGATCGGGGATCGAACCTCATTTAGTAAGTGATCTTATCTTTAATTCAAATCCGGCTGAGAAAGTGGTACTGATCAGAAAGATACTTTCAACACTTGAATTTTATCACAATAATGAGATGGCGTTCATATATTGTAGAGAAGATTTTATAGACTCAGGGAAAATCGATGATTATGAAACAGAGGATATCATTTCCATAGTCAGATCAGTTCTCGGTGTAAAAGTAGTATTGTTCCTGAAGGAGATAGATGATGCTCTTTTTCGAGTGTCGATAAGGTCGAAAGGAGATTTCAGTGCATCCGCCGTAGCAGCACATTTTAACGGAGGGGGTCACGGTCATGCTGCCGGATTTTTTTTCACCGGAAAATTTGAAGATGCTAAAACAGAGATAACAAATGTTATTCTTGATCAACTAAAAGGATAATATTGTAATTCTGAAAAATGATAAACGGAATCATACTGATCAGAAAAGAGAGAGGGTTTACTTCGCATGATGTTGTAAAGAAGGTAAAATCTATTCTCGGTGTAAAAAAGTCCGGGCACTTCGGTACTCTCGATCCTCTGGCGGAAGGGTTGCTGCTTGTGGGTGTCGGCAATGTAACAAAATTTTTTGATTTTTTTGTTGGAAGAAACAAGACCTACTCGGGAATAATCAAATTTGGTTATTCAACCACCACATATGATAGCGAGGGTGACCAGGTGGGGGAGAAGAAAAATATAGATTTAAAAAAAACAGATCTCGAAGAACTTCTGTCCGGATTCAGAGGGAGATTTCTTCAATACCCTCCCAAATATTCAGCCAAGAAGTATAAAGGGAAACCTCTTTATAAGTATGCAAGAAAAAATCTCGAAGTAGAAATAAAACCTGTAGAAGTTGAAATTTTTTCTCTCGAAACAAAGATACTTGCCGATGATATGCTCGGATTTCGTACAATTACTTCTTCAGGAACTTACCTCCGGTCTCTTGCACATGATATCGGAGCTTTAGCTGGAACAGGAGCTTTTTTAAAGGAGCTTACGAGAGAGACGGTAGGTGAGTTTGATATTAAAGATTCAATAACGCTAGGAGAGCTTGAGTTACAATTCGGCAGGGAGAGAGATCTTCAGAAAGGGATGATCCCGATCGAGATGCTTCTTCCTGAATTCCCCAAAATAGTTGTTTCACAGAACGGAAGTGAAATGGTTAAGAACGGAGCGATGTTATCACTTAAAGATGTTCTCGAAGTTTCATCCGGAGATGATTCGGAAAATTACAGGATATTTGATTATGACGGAAATCTTCTCGCATTTGCGAGGAAGGATTTGGTTCTTCACAGGTTCAAACCTTTTTTAGTTTTTAATAATAAATAGTAACGGTAAACTCACTTTTGTTATCATCGAATTTAAAATCGTTGATCCCTATATAAAGCCTGCCCTTCTTTTTACTTTTAAAAGGTGCTTTGTTATCCCCTACATAAAATGGGA
>Ga0190293_1000460_pt1 | contig 14489 bp, 9 predicted proteins | sample 48693001_MG_FD_161671 | JGI IMG/M metagenome (GOLD analysis project Ga0190293, IMG submission 161671) | Hydrothermal vent microbial mat bacterial communities from Southern Trench, Guaymas Basin, Mexico - 4869-30-0-1_MG | ecosystem: Environmental > Aquatic > Marine > Hydrothermal vents > Microbial... | reverse complement strand
AACATAAGACACGCCCAAAACCGGAACTGCTGGCTCCCGCCGGAAATTTCGAAAAACTCGAGATCGCCATTCACTTTGGTGCGGATGCTGTCTATCTGGCCGGAAAAGATTTCAGTTTGCGAAATTTTTCCGGAAATTTTACAATGGATGAGATGCAGCAAGCGATTACCTTTGCCCATGAAAACAAGGTCAAGGTGTATGTAGCCTGCAACACCTTCCCCCGCAACCACGAGCAGGAAGCCATCGCTGAATTTCTGTCATCTATAGGGAAGATTAATCCGGATGCCATCATTATTTCAGACCCCGGCATCCTTGCCATGGCCAGGGAGCGGGTACCACAGACACCCATACACCTCAGCACCCAGGCCAACACCACCAATTACAATGCCGCCCGGTTCTGGGAATCACAGGGTGTCAAAAGAGTGAATGTGGCCAGAGAATTAACCCTGCCGGAAATTGAAACCATCACCGAACGCACCAGTCTTGAGGTCGAAGCCTTTGTGCACGGCGCCATGTGCATGGCCTATTCCGGGCGCTGTCTCCTGAGCAGTTTCATGGCGCTACGTGACAGCAATCGTGGAATGTGCTGCCATCCCTGCCGGTTCCAATACGCCGTTGTGGAAGCGAAAAGGCCGGGGCAGTATTATGAACTATCCGAAGATACCAGTGGAACCTATATCTTCAATTCCAGGGACCTCTGCATGATCGAACATATCCCTGAAATGATTGCCACCGGCATTTCATCTTTGAAAATAGAGGGCCGCATGAAGGGCATCAACTATCTCTCCTCCGTGGTCAAGATCTACCGCGAAGCCATCGATGCCTATGCCCTCGATGCGGAAGCTTATCATGTACAACCGGAATGGATCGTAGAGCTCGCCAAGGTCAGTCACCGGGAATACTGCACAGGGTTCTATCTGGGTGACCCGGAGCAGGTGTCCTCCAATATCGATGGCCGCATCAGCGCCGGGCTGCTATTTCTGGCCAAAGTTTTAAAAGCGAACGGGAACGGACAGATGGTGATTGATGTGCGCAACCAGCTGCGCAGGAATAACAAGATCGAAATAATCTCCGCCAGGGGCCCTGTCCGAACAGATAACATCCTGAAAATTGTGAATGACGACAACCAGGAAGTGGATGTCGTCAACCCCGGCAGCCGGGCCGAGATCACTCTTGGAAGCGATGCTTCCCCCAACGACATTATCAGAAAGGTACCACTATGAAAGGATACCTCCAAGTCTACACCGGTAATGGGAAAGGCAAAACAACGGCCGCACTGGGACTTTCCCTGCGTGCAGCAGGGGCTGGTATGAAAGTTTACATTGCCCAGTTCCTCAAGCAGGGAGACTATAGCGAAATCAAAGCCCTGGAACGATTTTCAGATGCCATTGTTCTGGAGCAGTTCGGTCTTGGGCACTTCGTCAAAGGCCAACCCACCCAGGCGGAAATCGATGCCGCACGAGACGGTCTTGATAAAGCACGGCAACAACTCTCTTCAGGAGACTACGATATGGTTATCCTGGAAGAAGCCAATATTGCAGCGGCGGTCGGCCTTTTTTCCGTCAAAGACCTCATGGATGTTATCCAGCAAAGACCCGATCACGTGGAACTGGTGATCACAGGAAGAAGTGCCGCGCCCGAGGTGATGGAAAAAGCAGACCTCGTGACGGAAATGAAGGCCGTCAAGCATTATTACGACCAGGGTGTTCAGGCAAGAATAGGTATCGAAAAATAAATTCGTAAAACGAATTTATGAGACGCGACGTTGTCGCTTTTAAGAGCAGATGATTGACATACCTTCCAGTATATATCCGCGATAGAAGTGGTTTCAGGCCGTTCAATTGAGTTCAAGATCAAGACGGGGCGAGATGTTCACCCGGAGAAATACTGTTGTATTTTGAGGATTGAACGGCTCACCACAACGAAGATATTGAGCCCAAGGGGATGGCATGAAATCATTTCTAGAAGCTGATGGTAAGTGCTCCGTAGGGCCCGGCCGTGGTAAAATTAGATTCCAGGTCATCCACATCCACATCAACGGCAAAGCTCCGGTATCCGGCATGGATACCTACAAATGGAAACGGAGTGTAGGAGATGTCCCCCAGGAATTCCACCACACTATTACCGCTGTAACCGATACCGGTCACCTGGAATCGTGCTTCGATGATGTCTGCCAGGATGCCGATGTGTAGGTTGGCGCCAACCATGGGGATCGGGCCGGAAATATCAACCTCTTCACTCTCACCGCTCCCCTCCACCTTGGCCGAGGTGATATCGAGGTACTTCACCTTTCCCACGAGTCCCAGAGAAGTGCCGGCCAGAATATTTTCAAGATCGATGGCATCCCACTGGTAGGCGAAGTCCATGACCCTGTATTCGAGTTTGCTTTTCACGTTGGTACCGGCATCAAATTTACTACCACCAAATTTAATCTCCTGGTTTATCCTTTCACTGCCACTGTAGTCAGCCTTGTAATAGGTAAATATCAGGTGGTGGGCGCCAAAGCCGGCGAATATTTCAACCATGGGGTATGATTCCGAATCCATCCCGAGATCGTCGTCCAGATCGAGAGTGTCCTCGGATTCGTAATTGATATCCCCATCCAGGTCCGGCATCCAGTAGTATCCCCGGACACCCAACTCAAACGCAGCCGAGGGCGCTGCTGCAAACACAAAACATACCGTCACACCCAGTAATATCCATTTTCTGGACATATCAATTCCTCCTTTATCGCACTGCTATCAAGTTTAACAAAGGTGGTTTTATGTTCCAAGATAGAGAATATTAACAAAGGGGCCGTTGGATGTCAAAATAAATTTATTTCATAAATTTATTAAGCAAGGCCGAACAGTTTTCCACCCTGGTAAACCAGAAAAGACATGATCCAGGCCACCGATGTCGTGTAGACGATGCTGAAGAACATCCAACCCATGGAACGGGTCTCTCGCCGAATTGCAGCAACCGTGGCAAGGCAAGGGAGATAAAGAAGCACGAAGACCATCATCGCAAAGGCCGACAGGGGTGTAAAATTGGATGCCAAAAGAGCATTTTTAAGGGCATCGGGATCCGAGGCATCGTCTGCGGCATACAAAACCCCGAGGGTACTGACCACGATCTCTTTGGCGACAAAACCGGTCAGAAGAGCCACCCCACCTTTCCAGTCGATACCGAGGGGCTGAAAAAAAGGTGCGATGGTCGTACCGATACGGCCCATATAAGATTTTTTCGCCCTTTCAGCAGCCTGGGCCATTTTCAACTGCTGAATCTCCTGATTTTTTTTCCCTTGAATTTTTGCCGCCAACTCCGTGCCCGGGGTCGGCTGAAAAGATTGATAAGCCTGCTCAATTCTTTCGATCTCTGCATCATAGTCCATGGTAAAAGAGATCTGCCGCGGGAATGCTGTCAGACACCAGACCACCACCGACCCCACAAGAATAATCCCTCCCATTTTTCTCAAAAACATCTTGCTGCGATCCCACATGTGAATCATGAGGCTCTTGAGCATCGGCACCCGATAGGGCGGGAGTTCCATAACAAACGGCGCATCAGCACCCTTTAGCAGCACAGAGCGGAACAGCCTTCCGGTAACTATGGAGAGGACAATTCCCAAAAGGTATATGAGAAAAATGACGCTCCCGGCACGCGGACCGAAAAATGCGCCCGCCAGGACGATATAGATGGGCAGTTTTGCAGAACACGACATAAAGGGTGTAATCAGGATGGTCAGGATTCGGTCCTTTTCACTTTCCAGTGTTCGGGCAGCCATAATCGCCGGAACGTTACAGCCGAATCCCATCAGCATGGGAATAAAGGACTTGCCGTGCAGGCCGATGAGATGCATGATCTTGTCCATCAGAAAAGCAGCCCTGGACATGTATCCGGTATCTTCGAAAAGAGCGATACAGAAGAAAAGAATCAGGATGTTAGGCAAAAATATGATGACACTGCCCACACCGGCGATCACCCCATCCAAGAGCAGGTCCTTTATCAGGGAATCAGGAATGACGCTGCCCACAATCATGGAAAAACCGCCGATACCGGCCTTTATCCACTCCATGGGGTATCCGCCAAAGGTGAAGGTCGACTGGAACATGATCCAGATAAACAGAATGAAGATGGGGAATCCCACAAACCTGTTGGTCAGTACCAGGTCGATGTTTCGGGAAATGTCCACACGATGCTGAACCGCTGTGGTATGCACTTCCTTGACAATCCCGGCAATAAAACCATAACGTTCGTCCGTGGTCAGAATTTCCGGCTCTTCATCAAACAGGCCCATGAGGGTTTCCCGCTGTAATTGAACCGCTTCAAATACCCGTTTGCCCTCGCTGCCCGCGAACTGCTGGATCCTTTCTTTGACGATGGTGTCATCTTCGATTAATTTGATGGACGTCCACCTGGTATTATAAGGGAGTGTCGAACCAAGGTCAGCCGTCAGGACCGATTCTACCTCCTTGATCGCTTTTTCAATGTCTGACCGATACCGGACCCTTCTTTTCTGGGCGGTCACACAGTCGGATTCAGACAATTCGATGGCAGCCTTGAGCAGTTCATCGATGCCATCGTTCTTATTGCCCACCGTAAAAAGAACCGGCACATCCAGAAGTTCCGATAATTTTGCTGCATTGATTTTGATGCCCCGTGATCTTGAAACGTCCGCCATGTTGAGGCAAAAAACCACCTTGCAATCCAACTCTCGAATCTGGGTTGCAAGGTAAAGACTCCTTTCAAGATTTGAAGAATCGATAATGACCACAACAACATCCGGAGATTCTTCGAGAATAAAGTCCCTGGCGATGATTTCTTCAATGGAAAACGGTGTGAGGCTGTATGTACCCGGAAGATCGACAATTCTGAGTTCATATCCATGCTTCCGGATGGTTCCCTCTTTTTTTTCTACCGTTACACCCGGCCAGTTTCCAACTTTCTGACGGGTTCCCGTAATATGGTTGAAAATGGAGGTTTTGCCGGCATTGGGGTTTCCGGAAAGGGCGATGGTAATTGATTTCTGAGGCATGGTTGGCACCTTATTTAAAGTCTCGGAAACTCTACAGTCCATTATTCCAATAGGAGCGAACTCCTTGAGTTCATTCAACAGACGATTCCATTTTCTCCACCGTAATCTGAGAAGCCTCATTGACCCTCAGGGATAAATGGTATCCTTTCACGATCAATTCTATGGGGTCTTTCAAGGGGGCGTATTTTTCCACATATATCTCTGAATTCTGGAGGAGGCCCATTTCAAGAATTCTTCGGCGAAGAGCACCGTTTCCCCCGATCCGTTTGATTTTCGCCGTTTCTCCTTCTTTCATGTCACTAAGCAGCATTTATAAGTCTCTTTCACCTTGTATGATGTTTTATTTAAACCTACTATTTCCATTTCGCAGATATGTAACAACAAGACTAATGCCCCAGTGGATTGATGTCAATAATCAGAGGACACAACCTGTGAAATAAAAATTGAACCCGACATCAATTTGATGGTATGTGCAATGAATTCGTTTCTTGAATCCTGGAATCCTGGATCCCTTGGACCCTTTCTCCCAACTAATTGGGTTACCCTGGAGGCGCTTGTGTTGAACTTAAAACGGATGATTCTCCTCATTCTGATCCTGTTTCTGATCTTCCAGGCCACTGGAAAGGCTGGTGGAACATTTGCAGCCGGTCTTGAGACGCCAAAAATCGTTATTATAGAATTCCACGGACTGAATAAAGACATTATTCAGAACAATCTGGCATCCTTGCCTCACTTCAAGGAACTCATCCGGGGCGCCGGGGGCAAACAGAACTATATCCATCTCTCCAACGTCTTTACCACCATACCCGCCGCATCCGTGCCCGCTTGTACGTCCATGTATACAGGCCTGCACCCTCAGAATACCGGTGTGGTGTCCACCATATGGTTCGACCGCAGATCCACGAAGGTACGCACCATGATCTCCTATGGCCAGCAGCGCATCAATCACATTCTGACCCAAAATAACGTGAAGACCCTTTTCGAGTACGTGGGCGCTGCCGGGAAAACATCCCTGAGCGCCATGCTGATGATCGACAAAGGGACGGACTGGTCCATCAAGATTGAAAAACATATCGCGGATACCGTCGTTGCAGCGTGTTTGAAACCAGGATTTAATCTGCCGGGACTCTCCATTAGCCATCATCGTTCAGAGGCAGTTGTCATGCCGGGCGCCTGCACCAAGGAGATTTACCTCAAGAACCGCCACACCGAAAACTGGCTTCACCCGCCTGGACTGCTCACGGATGTCAAGCCGGCCATCGATCTTTTGATGGATGATGACACCATTCAAGATTGTGTCAACGCAATGGTCATCCGACAATATCCCGGTGAAAGAAATGAAGGGATTGTCGAAAACGACGCCTGGTGGGGATTTGACCGGCAATCCTACCAAAACGGGCCCAGGTCGGACAGCTCGTTTTTAAAAGCACTCCTGCCACTAAAAGCCGGGTTACATCAGTTTGAACTCAAAGACTATATCTCGGAAGGTCTCACCCGTCAGTACACACGGGAAACAACGCCTGATATCAAACTCATCAACAAAAAAGGGTATTATTTTGAGGTGGATTTTACAAAGTACGGCCATCATGGAAGCTATTATCCGGAAGACACGGTTTTATCGTTTTGGATTGCGGGACCTGGTTTGAAAACGATTATTCCCGAACGCCATACCATTGCATCCGCCACATCCACCCTGGACTTGATCCCCATGGTTGCCTATCTTCTGGGTATGCAGCAGCCTGTGGGCATCGATGGCAGGAACCCACTGGCCGGGTTGAAACCCTAGTGAATAATGCTGAGAGCCTCTTTGATTTTTTCGTCGATGCCCCGGGTAATGTCGCCGATTTCATCAATCAGGACACCCACTTGGGACAGATCGTTCGTCCTGGCCCGTTCCGCCCATTCCCGGTAAGTATGAGCGTGGTCCTGGTTATGTTTCAGCCAATGCTCGAGCAACTTGATCAATTTCTCCTCAAATGTTAAATCACTCTTCACATCGTGAGGATGGTCATGATGGTCATGGTGCTCATGGTGCTCATGGTGGTGTGTCATGGGTATGTCCTTTTTTTTCAGGTCTGTTTATAGTAACCTGACACTTTGTATTTAATAACAAGGGAATCATAAGTCAAGCGACCTTCAATGAAATCCAATAAGAAATATATTACGCTGTTGCTGCTGATGGTTTTTGGTATTAGCTGCGGTGTACTGGCCGGTGCCTTTTTTGGGTTGACCCACGACCTTCCCCAGATCCAGGAATTGAAATCTTATGTTCCCTCAGCTGTTACGCGCATACATTCCGCTGACGGTTTAATCCTGTCCGAACTATTCATGGAAAAAAGAAGACCGGTTTCGTTGGCTGATATTCCCCATTTTCTGAAAGCAGGTCTTGTTGCCACGGAAGATAGAAACTTTTATCGGCACAGCGGGATCGATCTCAAAGGCATCTTACGGGCGGTTATCAGGGATATTCAAGCACGTGAATTTGTCGAAGGTGCCAGCACCATTACACAGCAACTTGCCAAGACCCTATTTTTGACCTCCAGCAAAACACTCCCCAGAAAAATAAAGGAAGCCATACTGGCATTCCAGATTGAACGCAGATACACAAAAGACGAAATACTGGCGCTTTATCTCAATCAGATTTATCTTGGCAGCGGCGCTTATGGTGTTGAGTCGGCAGCCGGAATTTTCTTCGGCAAATCGGTAAAACACCTTAACCTGCCGGAATGTGCACTGATCGCGGCCATGCCGAAAGCACCATCCCGTTTTTCTCCCCTGGTGAATCGGGAGTTGGCGGAGCGAAGGAGAAATATTGTATTAAAACAGATGTTCGCCACCGGCATTATCCAGGAAAACGACTATCAGACTGCCCTGAAAACGCCCGTGGCATCAGCCGGTAACAAGAATACAATCTCGAAGTCGCCCTACTTCGTCGAATATGCCAAAAGAGAACTCGAAAAAACACTGGGGCCCTCCCAACTCTACAAAGGCGGACTAAACGTTTACGTGACGCTCTCGCATGAAATGCAATCAGCAGCTGAAAATGCCGTCCAGAAAGGCCTGTCTGACCTGGAATCCCGCATGAAACGCCACAATGTACCCGTAACCTCACTTCAAGCCGCCCTGATTGCCCTTCAGGTAGATTCTGGTGCCATTCTCGCCATGGTCGGGGGCAAAGACTATTATGAGAGTTCATACAACCGGGCCACCATGGCAAAAAGACAGCCGGGATCCGCTTTCAAACCGATCATCTATGCCCTCGCTGTGGAAAATGGATTTTCCCAGAACCAGATGATACTCGATGCGCCGGTCTCTTTTAAAAACAGCCCCTCTCAGGAAGCCTGGCAGCCCCAAAATTTTTCCAAGACCTATTCCGGTGAGATAACTTTTCGGAAAGCTCTTGCCAAGTCAAAGAACATTCCGGCGATACGGCTGATCCAGATGCTTGGCCCGTCAGCGGTTGCTCAGTTTGCACACACCATGGGGATTTCCTCTGTGTTGTCACCGGAGTTGTCTCTGGCCCTGGGCACATCGGAAGTATCCCTTCTGGAGCTCACCAGCAGCTACTCGGTATTTCCGAACAAGGGCAGTGCTGTAAAACCTTTCAGTATCATGGCGGTGGATGATTCAAGGGGGCGAACAATCTGGCATCCCAAACCTGAGAAACGGGTTGTCATGTCTGAGGGCGGTGCAGCCGTTCTAACAGACATGCTAGTTGCGGTTGTCCGGGAAGGAACCGGCCGGAAAGCACAAACGCTTCAGAGACCCGTTGCCGGGAAAACCGGTACCACAGACGATTTCAGGGATGCGCTTTTTATCGGATTTTCACCGGATATTACGGTAGGTGTATGGGTCGGCCAGGATGCATCCGAGTCTTTGGGAAAAGGCGAAACCGGTGCAAGAGCAGCCCTCCCCATTTGGACAGCATTCATGTCGGCGGTTCTGAAAGACCGACCCTATCGTTACTTCGGCATTCCGGACAGTGTTTCCCAGGTCCGCATGGATCCCCTTACCGGGGATTTGACCACCGATGACACACCCGGTACTGTTACAATTCTGATGAAGAAGCAATAAGATGTAAGCCGTTTCAGAACTCAATTTGTCCCCCCAATTTTGATCTAATTTAGTGCCTTTTTTCAGTTCAGATAACCATGCAGCGCATACTTTTTTGCCAGTATTACTCAAAACCTGATTCTTATGCCTTATTGATCAACCTCCATCGCATTCATTAAGAATACCTGCCGATAATGCAAACCCATTGTAAAATAGCGTATTGTATGGTTAACTTTATGAATTAAGTTACCATGCCAATCGGAAATATTTTCTGCCAAACACCATAACGAAACAGAGAAACGGCCATGAAAGTTTCATTGATAAAAGCCCTGTGTGTATTGTGCCTGTTTTTTCTCGCCTGCGATAAAATCGCGGAAGAGAAAAAGACAGCGTCTCCGCCGCCAAAGGTCACCATAATCGAGACGGAAGCAGAGGATGTTCCCATTTACCAGGATTTTGTTGGTCAGGTTTATGGTTTCAAAGATATTGCCATCCGGGCCAGAGTGGAGGGCTTTCTGGAGGGGATTCACTTCAAAGAGGGTTCCGCACTCAAGAAGGGCAAGCTGCTCTACACCCTGGAAAGCCAGCCGTTTGATGCCAACGTGGCGGCCAAGACAAGCAAGGTCGCGGAAGCCAAGACAGGCCTTGCCTATGCCGACAGCGAGCTCAGGCGGATAAAGCCGTTGGCCGAGGAAAATGCGGTGAGTAAAAGCGACCTGGATGCGGCCGTTGCACGCTACGATGCCTCGACTGCCTCGGTGAAAGCCGCAGAGGCCAATCTCAGGGCCGCCAACATCCAGCTCAGCTACACCAAGATCTATTCCCCAATCAATGGCATCATCGGCAGAACACAGGCCAAGGTCGGAGATTTTGTGGGTAAAAACCCCAATCCCGTCATACTGAACACGGTCTCCAATATCGATTCCGTTCTGGTGCAGTTTTTCATTACGGAAAGTCAGTACCTGAAATGGTCCCGTTTTCTGCAGGAAAAGGAGAAGAAGGGCACGGACAAAAGAAAAAAAGCGAATCTCGAACTGATACTGGCGGACGGCACGGTTTACGAACACAAGGGAAACCTCGACTTTGTCGACCGTCAGGTGGATCCCACCACCGGCGCCATGCTGATCCAGGCTTCGTTTCCCAATCCCGAGGGACTGCTGCGTCCGGGACTGTTTGCCAAGGTCAAAGCCAAACTCTATGTCGTCGAAAACGGTATCTTGATTCCGCAACGTTGCATAACCGAGCTCCAGGGCCTGTTCAACGTCATGGTCGTGGGTGACGACAACAAGATCGACAGCCGTGAGATTACCGTCGGACCGACGATCGATGAGTACCGGCTGATTGTCGACGGGCTGAAGCCTGGTGAAAAAGTTGTATACGAAGGCCTTCAACTGGCAAGGGATGGGGTAGTGGTCAACCCCCAGACACACAAGATCGACCAACAATAATTAAACCAAAATTCTTGATTTCTAACTCCAACCATAAGTCATCGGTGATAATTTTGAAAACATATTTTGATCAGCGTAGGGATAAAAGCGGCATCTATTCAAGCCATCTGATGTGCCCGATGGCCTATGGTTGGAGTTAATATGGGTAAGTTTTTTGTCAACCGTCCGATTGTGGCCATGGTCATCGCCATTTTCATGGTGATCGTGGGGGTCGTCTCCCTCAAGACGCTTCCCATCGAGCAATACCCGGACATCACTCCTCCGGTCGTGGAAGTGCGCGCCACCTACACCGGTGCCGACGCCATCAGTGTGGAGCAGTCGGTGGCCACCCCCCTGGAGCAGGAGATCAACGGCGTCGAAAACATGATCTATATGAAATCGACCAATGCCAACGACGGCACCATGCTGATCCAGGTGTCCTTCGAAGTCGGTACCGATCCGGACATGAACACGGTGTTTACCCAGAACAGGGTGACGGCGGCCTCGGCCAAGTTGCCGGAAGAGGTCAAGCGGCTGGGCGTCAAAACAGAAAAATCCCAGCCCAACATTCTCATGATCATCGCCCTGACAGCGGAAAAAGGCCGCTATGACCAGAACTTTCTGGGCAACTACGCCCTGATCAATATCAAGGACACCCTCGCCAGGATAAGGGGTGTCGGCAGGGTAAACGTAATGGGCGCCAGCGACTATTCCATGCGTGTGTGGATCAAACCGGACCGTTTGGCACAGCTGGGGATTACAGTGCCGGAAATCATGAACGCCATCCGTGAACAGAGTGTCATCGTACCGGGCGGCAAACTGGGTGCCGAACCTGCGCCCCCGGGCACCGAATTTACCTATACCGTCAGGCTGCCGGAGCGTCTGCGGTCTGAAGAGGAGTTCGGCGAGGTCGTCATCAGGACGACCGAAGAAGGTTCCCAGGTCAAGATCAAGCATGTGGCCAGGGTCGAACTGGGTGTGGAATCCTACAACATGTTTACACGCATGAACGACAAGCCCTGCGCCATGATCGCCCTGTACCAGGCCCCCGGCGCCAACGCCGTGGCACTGGCCGAAAATATCAAGACCACCATGGACGACCTGTCCGGGCGGTTTCCAGACGGCATCCGGCATGACATTTCCATGGACACGACTCTGGCGATAACGGCCGGTATTGATGAAATCATCGAAACCCTTTTTATCGCTCTGGCCCTGGTTATTTTCGTTGTGTTCATATTTATCCAGGACTGGCGCGCGGCGTTAATACCGACCATTGCCATACCGGTTTCACTGGTGGGCGCCTTTATCGCTTTTCCCCTGATCGGATTCACCATCAACGTGCTTTCTCTTTTGGGGCTGGTGTTGGCCATCGGCATTGTCGTGGACGACGCCATCGTGGTGGTGGAGGCGGTGCAGGTTAAAATCGAGGAGGGTTTGAGTCCCAAGGAAGCCACGGTCAAGGCCATGGAGGAGGTTACCGCACCGGTCATCGCCACCACACTGGTACTGATCGCCGTCTTTATCCCGGTGGCGGTCATGGGGGGCATTACCGGCAAGCTGTATCAGCAGTTTGCCATCACCGTGGCCGTGTCGGTGGCATTCTCGTCAATCAATGCGCTGACACTCAGCCCCGCACTGTGCGGCCTTTTGCTGCGAAAACAGAAACCCTACCGTGGACCCCTGGGGCTGTTTTTCCGTCTGTTCAATAAAACGTTTGATGTTTCCACCAACGTGTACATGGTTTTCACACGCATGCTGGCGCGCAAGATCATCATCGGTTTGATTATCGTCATCGGTATAAGCGTGGCCATGGGATTCGTAGGTAAACGCATACCCGGCGGGTTCATGCCCGAAGAGGATATGGGGTACCTGTACGTCAACATCCAGCTGCCGGACGCCGCCTCCCTGCAGCGTTCCGACGCCGTGACCAAAAAACTGGAAAAGATGATTGCCAAGCACGACGAGGTCGCGTTTGTGACGGCGGCAGTGGGTTACAGCCTGTTGTCAAATGCCATGATCCCCAATTCCGGTTTTCTGTTCATATCGCTGAAAGACTGGAATGAGAGAGAACTGACTGCCCTGCAGGTGGCAGCCAAGCTGAACCGTGAGTTCAGAGGCAGCGTCAACGAAGCCCAGGTGTTTGCCTTCGGACCACCGGCCATACCGGGCCTGGGGAGCGGCTCGGGCTTCACCATGATGCTTCAGGACAGGGGCGGCAATTCACCCGACTACATATCCAAGCAGGCCGCCAGCTTTATCGCGGAAGCCATTCAGCAGCCTGAAATCGGATCCATCTTTACGACTTTCAGGGCCAATACACCCCAGCGTTACATGGAGATCAACCGCGACAAGGTGCTAAAGGCAGGAATTTCCCTGAATGACATCTACCAGACAGTGGGGGCCTTTCTGGGCGGATCCTACGTGAACGATTTCAATCGTTTTGGAAGATTGTACAAGGCCTATGTACAGGCCGAGCCGGAGTACCGCCTGAAAGAGGACCAGATCGATCTTTTTTACATAAAAAACAATCAGGGTAAGAGTGTCCCCCTGTCGGCTTTTGTCAATATCCAGGAAATATCCGGCCCCGACTACACCAATCGTTTCAACCTGAATCGATCTGTCCAACTGACCGGCGGGCCGGCTCCGGGCTATTCGTCAAACCAGGCAATCACAGCCTTGGAGCGGGTGGCCGGCGCGACATTGCCCAGTGACATGGGATACGAATGGAGCAACATGTCCTACCAGGAAAAACAGGCTGCCGGCACCGGTGCCGTTGTGTTTATCTTTTCCCTGGTTTTCGTTTTTCTCATTCTGGCGGCACAGTACGAAAGCTGGTCCCTGCCGTTCAGCATTCTGCTGGGAACCCCGTTTGCCATACTGGGCGCCTTTTTGGCGCTTTTGATAGCACGAAAGTACAGCCCGAGCTACGAATTGAACGTATTTGCCCAGATTGCGCTGGTCATGCTGATCGCCATGGCAGCCAAAAACGCGATCCTTATCATCGAGTTTGCCAAGCTGGAGTTTGATAAAGGGCTATCCCTTTTCGATGCAGCCGTCAAGTCGGCCAGGCTGCGGTTCAGACCCATCTTGATGACCGCGTTTTCATTCATTCTGGGGATCACACCCCTGGTGATAGCCTCGGGTGCCGGTGCAGAAGCAAGGGTGGTGATGGGTATGGCGCTTCTGGGCGGTATGACCCTGGCCACGCTGTTGGGACTTTTTTTCTACCCCATGCTGTACGTCTTCGTCGGCAAACTCGGACGATATGAAAAGAAAAGGGAAGGATTCCAGGATTCAAGTGGCCAAGGGGCCAAGTGAAGGCACAGCAGTGTTTTTCACTTGATTCCTTGAACCCTTGTGAGTGTAGGATATTTATTATGTTGAGAGTAGTACTATTAATATTTACGACTGTGCTGTTGTCGGGTTGTATGATGGGTCCGGATTTTCAAAAACCGGATCTTACAGCACCGGAGACCTTTCGTTTTGCAGAGACCGTGGCCGAAGTTGAAGACGAGGTAAATCTGAAGTGGTGGGAGCTTTTCAGTGATCCCATTCTGGCTTCGCTGGTCCGAACGGCACTTCAGAACAATCTGGATGTCAAAATCGCGGTGAGCCGCATTGAAGAGGCACGGGCGACACTGGGATTTACCAAAGCCGACCTCTACCCCATGCTGAATATCGAGGGGAGTGCCCAGAAAGGGAATTTTAACGGTCGGGGCCGATCGGACACCACCGATAAATCCGCTTACATCGCTCCGGTGCTGAGTTGGGAGCTTGATTTCTGGGGTAAATACCGCCGTTCAAATGAGTCGGCTCGTGCAGTTCTGCTGGCTTCCGAGTCCTCCCTGCGGACAATCCAGATAAGTCTGATATCCGAAGTTGTCAGCACATATCACCTGCTGCTGGATTTTCGGCAGCGGCTGGAACTTTCCAGGCATACGTTCGTTTCGAGGCAGAATAGCCTGGACATCATTCAAAAACGTTTTGACCGG
>Ga0190293_1000458_pt1 | contig 14538 bp, 9 predicted proteins | sample 48693001_MG_FD_161671 | JGI IMG/M metagenome (GOLD analysis project Ga0190293, IMG submission 161671) | Hydrothermal vent microbial mat bacterial communities from Southern Trench, Guaymas Basin, Mexico - 4869-30-0-1_MG | ecosystem: Environmental > Aquatic > Marine > Hydrothermal vents > Microbial... | reverse complement strand
ATCCTTTTGATTGGCTTCAAGATATTCCAGAATCCGATCTTCACGGGTTTCACCTGCATGTCCTGGAGGATTCAGGTCTGTATAGTGTGGGTTGATCTGAAAGGGAATCAGGTTGAATGCATTAAAACTTTCAGGTTCCAGGATAGGCATGTCGTTGGTGGTTCTGATGGTTGGGCAGCATACATTGCTGCCGGCACTCCAACCCACAAAAGGAATTCCGTTAAGCACTCTGTTTCTGATGGGTTCTATCAGCCCGTTTTCATGGATTATTTTGATAAGCTGGAAGGTGTTTCCACCACCCACTACAATGGCCTCTGCCTGATTCACGGCAGCCACTGGATCTTTCGCATGATGGATTGAACTCACCTTGTGGCCCACTTCAGCAAATCTTTCTTTCACCCGTGATTCATAATCATCAAAGCTTATGGTAACTCCAGCATATGGAATAAACAGGCAGTTTACGGGCTCTTTACCCAGGAAATCGCGTATTTGATATTTGGGATAGTCCAGGTAGGGTTCACCGGCATTGGTGGAATTACTGATCAGAAGAAGTCTCATTTGATGTGCATTGTGGTTACCCCACAAAGTTAATATTTTAATGCATCAAGCAGACTATAAAAAAACCGGCCATTCTGGGATAAACCCACAAACAGCCGGTCCAACGGTATTGGAGTAATAAGTTAAAAGGCGAAAAAGAGTCCCACGTTTAATGGATAGAGTTCAGGCCCCATGTCCTTCTTGAAAAGAGAGGTAGGGTAGTAAGTGGCATACAGATGCATAAATCCGTAACCAGCCCTGACGGTGGTGGCCCATCGCCATGGGTAGAGGTTGTAGTCACCTCTGGCCACCTCTTTAGATTTCGATCCGCTCTGCGTATATTTCATTTTTGTTCTTGAACAGAGCTTCAATCCTCCTATCACACCCATTGAAAGATTCACCCTCTTTCTTCCTGCAGGTATCTGGAATTCAATCAGAAGGGGTACATTGAGGTACCACATAGTCATCTTAGATTTGGTGATATTCCCGGCATAATCAGGCACATACTCCCCAATTACACCGGTGACAGGATCCTTTCGAATGCTATTCTGACCATTAAAATTGTAGTTGATGTATTCAAATCCCATTCCGGAGACTAATCCGATCTTATCGGTACCCAGACCCACTCCCACATCGATAAAATTTATCCCGAAGTTATAGGACCTACCTGTATTCAGGTCCATATAGGAGTCTTCGGGAGGTAGCGTCAGACTGTTGTCAGGGGTAAGGTAATTGGCGAGTCCCAGCTCAATACCGGCATAGTGGGGCCGGAACCTTTTCTTCTTGTGTTTTTTCTTATGAGAGGAGGTGGGAAAATCATCCATATCCAGAATTTTAATCTCTGTCCCTTCGGGTCCTTCCACAATACTTACTCCACGGGAACCCAGTTTGACTCTGACCGTATCTCCGCTCTCTTCCACAATCACCACTTCATTCTGTCCGACAGTTACTCTGGTGGTCTCCGGGGTCTCTATAACCTCGACCCTGTTTAATACATTAACTGTATCTCCAACTTCAGGTGTTTGTGAAATCTCCGGAGCTTCTGAAACTTCTGGTGCCTCCGGAACTTCTGGTTCCTCCGGAACTTCTGATACTTCAGGCACAGCCTGTACCTCAGGCACATTAGGAATTGTGTCCCCCTCCTGTGCAAACATTTGCAAATAGAATACACAGGCTATCAATAGTGTAAAATAACGCTTCATCTTGTTTGGTTTTTATTGTTTTGAAGGTAGGACGGAACTGTTCCCTAAAAGTTACAGGTACCCGGTCAGAATTTTAATCCGATAATCACCACATCATCTATCTGTTCAAGATCTCCTTTCCATTGTTCAAACTCCTTATCCAGTAAAATTCCCTGCTTAACCATCTCCTTACCGGAGTTGGAAATCAGTAATTCCTTAAAGGGCCGGTATTTAAGCTTCTTTCCTTTTGGACCGCCAAACTGATCGGCATATCCATCAGAAAAGAGATAGATGATGTCACCGGGTAAAAGTTTTATTTCCTGACCATTGAAAGGATGCATAATTTCGTGAATGGAGACAGGCATTTTATCTGTTTTGTATTCGGTCAGTTCCCCATCCCGAATCAGATATAGTGGGTTATTGGCTCCGGCGAATTGCACCAGGCCCTCCTGGCGGTCGATCTTGCACAGCACCATATCCATCCCGTCCTTTGCCGCATCAGGGTCCCCTTTCTGATGAAGATTCTTTATGATCTGACGTCGCAGCTCGTTGAGCATGGCATCGGCGTCAATGGTAGGATTTTTAGTTACAATCTCGTTCATCAGGGCCATCCCCAACATACTCATAAAGGCCCCTGGTACACCATGCCCTGTACAGTCTGCAGCAGCCACATAATAGTGGCTCTCGTGATTGCTGAACCAGTAGAAATCCCCACTAACCACATCCCTGGGTTTGAACAGAACAAAATGTTCCGGAAGCAATGTCCTCAGTGACCTGGATGAGGGCAACAGGGAGTTCTGTATGGTCTGAGCATAGTTAATGCTGTCCATAATTGATTTTTGCTGCAGAGCGATCTGGTCGCGTTGTGATCTTGCAAAATCGCGCTGTGCTTCAATTTCTGTATTGGCTACTTCCAGTTCGTGGGTTCGTTCCCTGACCTGTTGCTCCAGTCTTCTCTTCTGTGCCTTAATGGTTCGTATCCGGATGATGTAGAAGAGATAGGTAAATATCAGGAAGAGAACTATAAGTGTAGCTCTGAAAACCCAGGTGTTATACCAGGCCTTTTTAATGTTGAATTCAAATTTTACAGCATAGCCCCAGATGTTGTTTTTCCCCTTTGCTTTGTAGATAAACTCATATTTTCCCGGGGGAAGGTTGTTGTAATCGGCCCTGTAGTCGATACCCCGATGGTAGGAGGAGTATTTGTTCCCGGTACCCCTCAGGTAGTATTCATATTCCACCGAAGCTTCGTCGGAGAAAGAGAGCGCACTGATCTCGAATACAAAATTATTTTCATTGTGAGAGAAGGTCTGGTTGTTCTCCACTTTGATGCGCTCTCCGTTTAGAAACAGTTTTTCGATATAGCAAACCGGAGTGTAATTAAGCGTGGATTTGGCCCTGATGTTAAAGTTGGAAATTCCATGGTAGGTGCCGATCCATAGCAAATCGTTCTGATCCAGAAAGAGTCCTCCCGGTGTAATTTCGTCACCGCACAGGCCATCTTTGGTATTGATGGTAAACTCTAAGTCCTTACTGTTTGTATTGAAATAACTGAATCCTTTGTTGGTCCCCAGCCACAGAAAATTCCTGTTTTTCGCAGGGAGGATGGACTTGACAACCATCTCCCGGTTAAAAGTTGAGAGTTCCATCCGGTCGAAACGCCCGTTTTGAACCAACCCTACTCCGCAATCTGTTCCTACCCATACCTTGTCTCCTTCCCGGTGAAGTGACCAGATGTTGCAATAGGTCTCCTGAAGGAGCTCAAATTCGGTTCCGTTAAAAGTGATAAAGCCGGTACTGTTCCCTCCAATGATCTGGCCATCCAGCTCGATCAATTGAAAAATATTGGCTGTGTACCTGTTCTTAAGTTGTACCGGTTGTGAGTGAAAGTCCCGAAAATAGTAGATCACCCCATTGATTCCTGTCAGAAGGAAAATTTCTCCTTTCGAGGTCACATAGATATTTTCAAAACTGTGTGCAATCTGGTTAAACGGTGCATGCCTTACAATCTGCAGTGTTCTGCTGCTCACTTCGTAAAGTCCTTCATTGTTGGCAAGCAGAATGTTTTTGTTGGGTAGCAGGGTTCCCGTAAACTTGGTATTCCCGGAACCGGTCTGGGGAGTGAAATTTACAAGCTGATCATTTTGAAAATAGAAGACCCCATTGTCGGAAGTAATCCACATACGCTCAAGGTTATCCTGGAAAACGGCATAAATATAACTGTCGATGGTTCCTGGAAAAAAGTTTCGTAAGCCTTTTCGATTGGTGAGCCGCTGCAGTCCGCCCGAGAAACCAATCCATAGGTTATCTTCCTGGTCGATAAGGAAGGAGAGGATCTTGTTATTTTTGATTCCGATCTCCTGTTTGTAAACAATTGGTTCCTGGTCGGTGGATAGTACCTGCATGATCCTTGAATCAGTGACCAGCCAGACTGAGCCAAACTTATTGGTGGTGATATCGGAGATAATGTTCACTGGAAACTTAAGCCGTTCATTCAGGTTCTTGAAATCTGTATTTTGTCGCTGGGTCAACAGGTCGGGTAGATAGGCAATACTGAGCCCATCCCTGGTTGAGATCCAGATGCTGTCGTTGGCATCGATAAAGAGGGAATAGCTATTGGTGTTGCTCAGCTGAATAATCTGCTCCTGATTGGGACTATACATGTAAACCCCCTTTAGGGTTGCCAGAAGCAGGTCGACAGATCCGGGTATCTCAGTGATGTGGTATACCACCTCAGGCAAGACAGGAAACTCGGCATTCATAAACCTGATCTTTTCGGATTGCTCCTCCATGTAGATGCCATTGTCGCCTAAAAACCACCGGTTGTTTTTTGAATCGATGAATATGTTGTTGAAGGATATGCCTTCCAGAAGGGTTGCTCTGGTTGAGTCACCTGAAAATTTAGCGATGCCGTTGGTGGTGGCAAAATACATTACACCGCTACTGTCCTGTCTTATATCTCTGACGGAGTTCCCCGGCAATCCATTGTCATGATTAAATACCACCATTTCCCTTCCATTGTACCTGACTGCTCCAGAGTTGGTTCCGAACCAGAGGTAACCTTTTTTGTCCTGGAAAATGGAGAAGATATCCTCCTGAGGAAGGCCATCATTTGCGCCATAGTTTACATAGGGTAACTGTCCGGTCTGGAAACTCTCATAATAACTGTGTATAAATGCCTCGGGAGCCTGAAGGGTGTTTCCGCTCAATGCTTTCAGAAGGGAGCCAATGAGGCCCTGTTGCTGGGATCGGGCAATGAACTGTTCAAGTTCTTTTTGGAGTTCGGGCTGGTCGGTTCGAAGCGCCCAGCTCACATCCAGGCTGCCCAGCTCCAGCTTAGCCTCCAGGTCAGGATAGGTCGATAGCTCAGAGAAAGCATTGTATAAAATGGTATAATCGGCTTTACCAGAGATCACATCGGGGATGAAGTTGTTTACTTTTTCGTAGTAGTAATTAGTAATGCCGTGTTCTTTCAATTTGTCCTCATAAACGGTTTCGACTCCGGTAACACCTTTGAATTTCTGAAGGTCCTCCACTGTTTTAATCTGGACCTCCTTCTTCGCTATAACTGTATAGGCCGAAGGGTAGACGGAGATCATATTTACCTTGTTGGATCGCCAGTCAAGGGGTGCAATGGTCTCGCAGGCCAGGTCAAAATAGTTGAACCATTCAGGCGTATAAGCCGAATCCCTGTGAACAAGTCCATCTTTGGATTCCCAGTATTTGGCAAAATAGGGTGTGACCACAAATTCAAGGGAGACTCCCAGGTAATCTGCGAATTCCTCTGCCAGGGCATGCATAAACTGCTTCTGACCATTTTCATGATACACGAAATTGCGATCTCTCAGAGCGATTACCAGCTTTTTTGACTCAAGGATTTCATCAAGGTCGCGATGATACCGGTCCAGCCTAAGATTTTTGTTGAGCCGGTCGAGGTAGGAAGTGTAGGTGATTCCAAATCGGAGAAAGAAAATTTCATCAAGCACACCGTTGCTGGCAATGGTTTCAAAAAAATTCTCCACTTCCTGTATGATAGGATTGTTCTTGTCCACAGCCCAGGCGGATCTGCTGATGTCACTGATGGGAAATGTAATTTTGTATTTCTGACCACTGGTTGCATTGAAGTTCAGGGCTTCGTCCGCATCAAGCACTATTCCATACACTTTCTTCTCCTCAAGCAATCGTTTTGAGTCGGCCGTACTCCCTGTGGGTACCAGTTCGATGCTTCCGCCAATAGATCTATTGATCTCATTTAGGTTTTGCTCGAAGCTAGTAGGGGTCATATAGGCAATCTGTTTTCCTGAAAGATCCTCATATCCATCGGGACTCTCCTCATTTTTATTGATCATTAAGAGGGCGGCAGATTGCAGTGTTTCGGCAAACCCAAATAGCCTCTTGCGCCACTCCATAACGGTGAAGGTGGAACAGATAATATCGGCCTTTTTCAGGGCATCGGGTGTATATATCAGATCGGGATTAGTCTCCAGATCGGGGGGGCGTACCCCATCTTTCATAAATGCTTCGTCCCATTCGATCTCCACCTCAATCAATTTTACATTGAGGTATCTGGCAAATTCCAGTGCCAGATCGTAGTTGATGTTTTTAAGGTCTGTGGATGTAAAGGCAATGTAAATCTTACCACTTCTTTTAATCTCCTCAATAGACCTGCCCCAGCCTGTAGCAACAAGGAATAGGAAAATCAGAGAGAGAAAGCGGATTTTAGTGAACATAGGGTTTACTTTTCAAAAAACTCCTTTAACCCGCCAAAATAGTATTTGTCCCAACCATATGCTATATCTTCATGGGCTTCATCCGGAATATTGGTGTGATGGAGTTCAATCTTTGTGTAGATTCTGTCTGCTCTGAGCGTAATGGTCACAATCGATTTGTCTTCCTGGTTACCAAAATACCACTCCTGCACTATTTTGCTGTCTTTTTCAAAGTCCAGGTTCATTCCCTCAATATCACCATCGAACAGTGAGAATTCGGTCCCGGGTTTCTCTTCCATTTTAGCCTCACCTCCGGTCCAGAGTGTAATGGAAAATGGATTGGTCAGGGCAGCATAGATCTCATTCGGAGTACCTTTGATCCGGTAGTATTTGCGGAGTTCCTTCATGTTATCTTGAGTTAGAACCAAATTTAAAGCTTTTTATGGAATTACGTCCTTGCGCAACCCTTTCTTGACAGATCGCATCTTTTATATGATAATCTTCGTCTATTTTGTATGTTGTTAACTTCACCTTCATCCCATGATAAATCAAGTCAAGTTTGTTTCGGTAGTTTTACTTATCCTGACTAATAGTGCCGCAATCCAGGCACAACAAAACTTCTCCCCGGATGCATTTATGCAGTTTCTGGAAACACACCAGGACTATACTGCATCACAACTGCTGTCAGACCATCCGCCCAAAACCACCTATTACTCGGAAAGGCAATATCCAGCCAACCTTTCTGAAATTCCCTGGTACGATACCCTTAACAACCGGTTTCAGTTCACCAGTGATGAACAGGGGTTTCTTAGGCAAAATTTCTTTATGGTATCGGAACGACTGGCCTCCTATGACTGGGCCAGTGCGTTTATCGGCATTTATAACAATGACCTTCCCCTGTTCCTAAGTACAGATTTTGTATTATCCACACTGCACAACTCTTATGATGCCATTCTGCAGACCATCGAATGGCAATTTCTGGAGCCCAATCTGAAGGAGTTGCTAAATGCCATGTATGGACAGTTTCCAAACCTGGCACTTAACTATTCTGACGATGACCGCTTTGTAGAAGTACTTAGGGATGTGGATCTTTACATTTCAGTGGCCCTCTCCCTGGTCGAGGGTAGAGCATATGCTCCACAGTTCGATGGTACTGCGAAATTTGATGCGATAATGGCAGCGGTTGAAGCCGGAAAGATGACATCCATGACACTGTTTACAGAAACCAGGCCCCGAAAGTTAGACTTCAGCCAGTTTACACCCAGGGGTCACTATAATGTTGAGATCTATACTCCTGAGGGAATGATCACCCTGGAGAACTATTTCAGAGCCATGATGTGGCTGGGAAGGATCGATTTTTTATTGACGGCTCCCCCTGAGAATCCATGGGAACCCAACTGGACCAATGATGAACTTAGAAGAATGCAGCTGGGCGCATTATTGACCAATGAATTGCTTTTTAGTTGTGGGAAAGGGGAGAATCTTACCAATCACGAGGAGATTATCTCCTTTATGGTGGGTCCGGATGATAACCTGACGCCCAATGAACTGGAGACCATAAGAAGCCAGGTTCTTACCGAAAACCAGGATCTCTTTAAGGAGAGTCCGTTTGACCGGTTTATGAAGAGCCTGAATGCTTCCGATGATTATGGCCAGAAGATCATGTCCAATTTTTTCTATGTGGATCCTTACTCAGCTGATCCGGGAAACCTGCCTGTGTCATATAAGCTCCTGGGACAGAAATTCCTGGTGGACTCCTATGTGTTCAGTGAGGTGGTATTTGACAGGATTATATTTGAAGGAGAAAAGATATGGAGGCCCATGCCCGATCCTCTGGATGCCATGGCTGCCCTGGGCAATGAAGATGCCCTTGCCTTACTGGAGGGAGAGATGGAGCAATATAAGTACGCAGGGAAAATGGCCGGGCTGAACTATCTGATCAACTCCTATGACGACAAATTTTGGGAACAGTCGCTCTACAATACGTGGCTGGGGGTCATCCGGAGCCTGAATCCTCCCGAATCCTCAATCGGCATGCCCTATTTTATGCAAACAACGGCATGGCATCATGAGAAACTGAACACCCAGCTTACCTCATGGGCCCAGTTGAGACACGACAATATTCTTTATGGCAAGCAGTCCTATACCGGGGGCACCTCCTGCTCCTATCCCTTTACCTATGTGGAACCCTATCCACAGCTTTATAACAACTTGCAGGTATTTGCTGAAAATGCATCACTATTTTTCAGTGAAGTGTTTGACGGGAAAATGATGGAGAGCAAGGATCGTATCATTGAGTTCTATTCCGGGTATGGAGAAATCATGGGAAAGCTCGAAAAAATAGCCCAAAAGGAGCTGGATGGGACCCGGCTTTTCGAAGATGAAGTCACCTTCCTGAAAACAATGATTAACGATTTTATGGCATCGGGTCCCTCCATCACCGGGTGGTATAATGACCTGTTTTTTGACACCCAGAAGGGCGTAAGCCGGGATTTCACAGTGGCTGATGTGCATACGCAGCCCACTGAATATGGAGGTGCGGTTGTTGGCAATGTGTTACATGTGGGCAACGGGAAGATCAATATGGGAGTTTTCCTGGTGGAAAATCCGTGCAGTCCTGGGCAAATCATGGCCTTTGCCGGACCGGTTTCCTCTTTTCACCAGGAGGTAACTTCAAACTTTAAACGACTCAACGATCAGGAGTGGGAGGAGAAATTCTGGTTGGGAGCTGAGAGTTTTCCGGAGAGGCCCGATTGGGTATCTGCCTATCTTCTTAATGGCGAAGGAGAGGCTGTATGGGAAGGACGATTGCTGGAGGGCATGGTCTATACCGGATCTTCAAACATACCGGGAGACCAAATCCAACCGATAGATTATTTGATTCTGTTTCCTAATCCGGTTTCAGAAGAAGCCCATGTGCGATTTGTATTGAATGACACAAAAGATTTTGCGCTGAGAATTTATGATGCCTCAGGGAGAATACTCTTTATAGGAGAGGATCAGACTCTTGCCCCGGCGGAGCATGACATAGTTTTACCGGTGAGAGATTTTGATCCGGGGATCTACCTGGTACAGGTCCGGATCGGACAAAAATACATTTACAGGGAGATGATGGTGCAGTGATCTTACTAATCCACAGGTTTGTAGACTTCTGAGATCTCAATTTTTACGATGCGGTATCCCTTCCAGACTTCTATGGCAGCAAAGATAATACCCACAAATACAGCAAACATACCCGCATAGAAGAAGGCCACAATTAACCAGTCAAATGCAGGAGTTCTGGAAGTAATGGTAACGCCGATCAGAACCGAGCTCACAATAAAAAGGGCCACTGCCAGGGAATAACTGAATACTGCATTTCGAACCAGGGATATACGTTCAATCAGGTGACTGATTTGCAGCTCAATATTACTTAACCGGTTGCTGTCAATTTCATTAATTTTCTCCTGGTGAAAGATCTTTCGTTTTTCTTCATTGAGCAACCTGATCCTGTTTACCACCAGGCTGTACTTATTATTCATTCCCAGAAGCAGTAACCCGCAGGCAGAGATCATCAGTCCGGGTGCCAGCATTCCCTGAATAAGCTGTACAATGGGCATTTCCATACAGTGAATATTTATCCATACAAATGTTACTATTTAATATGGAATTACCAACATAGACAGGGAAGGCTGGGATGGTTGTCAGGCATTAGGGATAACTACTGCTGATCCAGGAAAAAGAGCTCTTCCTTCAAGGCAACGATCCTATCCTCTACGATGGTCCTCACGCTGAGTGTTTGTTGATTTGATCTTTGATTCTCTGGAAGCCTGTCCAGTTGATCTATATATCGTTGATAATCCACAAGGGCCTCCTGGGACTTGTGCATGCTGTTGTCCAGGATGGAAGCCATAAAGTAGAGCGCCATCAAATTGGAGGAGTCAACCTCCCAGGCCTGATTATAGAGCGAATATGCGTTTTCATATTCCATCTCAAGGCGCATGATATTTCCCTGCTCCGAATAGATTCGGGATTCAATACCTGGTTCGGGCATCATGAGCTCGAGGGATTTATTAAGATGATCCATGGCCTCCTTTTTCTGAGTAGTTGTGGCCAGGCTGGCCCCAAGGAAGAAGTATACCTCTGCGTCCATGCTATCCTTTTTTGCTGCAATTTGCAGAGACTCGATGGCGCCAGTGAAGTCTACGGTCAGATATTGACTTATGCCTTTGAACTTAAATGTAAAGGCAGTTGAATCTCCAAAAATGGCGGCATATTCAAATTGTGGAACAGCTTGATGTGGCTCACCTATTTTATAGAAGGTATATCCATAAAGTTTTCGGAATTTGATACTGGTGGAATCGATTTCCAGGATATGCTTGCAAATGGGCACCGCATCCCAAGCTTTTTTTGATAGAATATAGAGGTTACCCAGGGCGTAGGCAGCCTTCTGGTTATTGGGGTAGAGGCTATAGGCACGCTCATAGTAGATCACTGCCGCACTGTTGTTATGCCTGTTGAGGATGTCGCCCATCATCATCAGACTGTTCAGGTTGAGAGAGTCAATGGCCAGGACTTGTTCCAGTGCATGAATGGCCTGATCGTAGTGTTGTCGGAAGGAGGCAATATCAGCCAGTTTTAGCCAGGAGGCCACATCCTCCGGATCGGATGAAACCAGCTCGGTATAAAATTCCCAGGCTTTCACATAGTCCCCTGCCACTTCATATTGTGCAGCAAGCAACCGCTTAGCCATAAGATTTTCCGGAAATACGATCCTGGCTTTTTCAAGCGTTTGGATGGCTTCTGCGGTCATACCCATTTGAACCTCTGCAAGGGCCTTAAGATAATGGGTATTAAATGCTGTATCGCCCGATGAAATTGAGTGGGTACTCTGCTCTATGACCTGTTGATAGTTGCCTGAATAGTAAAGGTCAGTAATGGTTTCCTGGGCAAACAGGATAAAGGAGGTGAGCAGAAAAAGAATTCCGGAACAGGTATATAGCTTGCAATACTTCATGGGAAAGTAAATAGTGACCGCCGAACTTAGAAGCGGCGGCCACTAAAGTTATATAATCTACTGCAAAGCGAATGTAACAGGGAATGTATACATGACACTCACTGGTTTTCCCCTCTGTGTCCCCGGGGTCCAGGCCGGTGATGAAGAGACCACGCGGATTACCTCTTCCTTGAGCAGGTCGATATACTTCTGCTCAGGTTTTTCCTGATCTTCTGCCAGGGTGCGATAGGTGGCCACCACCACTTCATCAAGGGGCTTCTGTTCCATGTCGGCCACTTCCTCAGCTGAAGGAATAAGTACTTCACCGGTTCCGCTTACCACAAATCTGATAAAGATTTTCCCGGTCACACCATTTTCTGCAGCTTCTTTCGGGTAGCGCAGGTTCTTGGCAATATATTTCCGGAAATTCATCACAAAATCTCCTTCTCCAAATTCGGGCATTTTTTCCACTACGTAAAAAATCTGTCCATCGATCTCATCCGAAGAGCTTGGATTTGCAATAATCATTTCATTGTCCTCGGCCTCCATCTCTGTGGCCAATGGACCTGCATCTTTATCGGTACACGATACCACAAAAAATGCAATAAATACGAGTGGGAAGGTCAGGATAAGTTTCCATGAACTTCCCAATTTATAATCTTTGTTTAGCATGTTGATTCGGTTTTTAATTTGACTACTAAATTGATTGGAAATTGAAGCGCTTCCTATATATTGATTTAATATAGACAATTGATATTGCATGGGATCGGTACCCTTACGGAGTACTGCCGAGTCGGCCAGGTACTCCAGATTCTGGATTATCGATTTACGGAACATCCAGGCCATCGGATTAAACCAGTTGATCATTACAAACAGCTCCACCAGAATACGGTCGATGGAGTGCCACTCCCTTTTATGAATGTTCTCGTGTTCAAGTATATGATCAAAGGAGTCCTCTTTGGTTGTTGCAGGATCTATAAATATGTAGTTGAAAAATGAGCTTGCATGAAGCTTAGGGTTCGAAAGCAGAACGGTACCTCCGATTTCCATCTTTTCGGATATATAGATGGCCCTGATGATACTTCCCAGTTGTATCAGGAGCTTGATCAATCCAAAAGCCAGAATTGACAGGTAGATGGACATCACAATATTTCCAAAGGAGAAGAAAGTGGACCCTTCCTGGACAACACCTGATCCAAGGACGGTAATCCCCTCAATATCTATGGAAATCGGGGCGATCCCGCTCACTGGCATTCTTAAAGCCTGTGGCATCAGGGGTAGAAGGAAGGGCAGGATGATGACGCCCATCAGGTAGATTCTCCGGACCACAAAATTTTTATCCCTCTCGAAAAAGATCTTGTAGGCCACAAAAAGAATTACAAGAGCGATATTTAACTCCAACAGATATGCAAATATACTATTCATCAGTTCCGGCTTTTTGTTTGATCTCTTCCATCATCTTAATAATCTCATCTGCCTCTTTCATGTTCAGGGATCCACTTTTTCCGAAATGGGAGAGGACCTGTTGCATGGAGTTATTAAAATAGTCTTTCATAAGACTTGAGAACCGATCATTCCTGTACTTCTCCCTGCTCATTAACGGGTAGTATTGATGAGACTTCCCAAAGCTGCGGTGATCCACAAACCCCTTCTTTTCCAGAATCCGGATAATGGTTGAAACGGTATTGTAAGCAGGTTTGGGTTCGGGGAAGTGCTGAAGCAGGTCTTTCACAAACCCTTCCTTCTCGTCCCAGAGGATCTGCATGATCTGTTCTTCGGCTTTGGTAAGTGTTGTCATTTTGTAAAAGTTCTAATCAAGTAACACTGCAAACATAAAACTAAATAATTAGTTAACCAACTAAATCATTAGTTAAATTTATATTTTTTATGATTTTCCTCTATTAACCAGTCCATAGATTCAATTTCCTTATTTATACTGCTATGATGTAACTTATTCTTATGCAGCAAAAAACGTGCTATTCTTATTTAGAATTAATATTAATTTATACATGATTGATAAAATATGTTAGTTATTGTTATATGATTCACATCAAAATTATAAATTTAGACCGTCAAATTGTGAAAGGAATAACAGTAAACGCTATATACCATAGAATAAGCGTAATACATTTAACTACTTGTGAGCATATGGAGACGATAATAGAAAATGAATTTGTTAGAGAACTAGCCAATAAGCATGGCCGGTCGCGTGAAAGCCTGATTCCCATATTACAGGACCTGGTTGTTCAGAACCGGTTTTTGTCGAAACAGGATATGGTTGATGTGGCCAGAGAACTGGACATCTCAGCTGCCGATGTATATGGAACCGCTACATTCTACTCCTTTCTTGATACAGAAGTACGTGGAAAGTATATCATCCGGATCTGTAAAACCATCTCTTGTGCAATGAAGGGTAAGAATGAAATCCTCTCCACCATTGAGGATATCATTAAGATAAAGTTGGGAGAGACCTCTTCGGATCGAAAATTCAGTTTGCTGGAAGCCAACTGTATAGGCTGGTGTCATAAAGCGCCCGCCATATTAATTAATGATACGCCCTATACTGAATTGACCCCCGAGAAGGTGACAGAAATATTGCGTGATTACATCAGGAAATAGTAACCGAAAATATTTATAACATGGAGCATAAGCATGTAAAAAGGGTGGACCTTATTTTCGAAAAAGTCGAATGCAGGGAGATTCTGGAAAAGATCGTAAAAATGGAACCCGATGCCATTTGTCAGGAGGTACTTGAATCGGACCTTAAAGGACGGGGCGGAGCCGGATTCCCTACTGGAATGAAGTGGAGGTTTGCTGCAAACGAAACCGGATCCATAAAATATATTGTTTGTAATGCAGATGAAGGTGAACCAGGAACCTTTAAGGACCGGGAAATTCTTGACCAGGTGCCAGGAAAAGTATTTTGCGGAATGGCCATAGCATCCAGGGCTGTGGGAGCTAAAAAAGGATATGTATATCTCAGGGGAGAGTACAAATTCCTTATTCCAAAACTCAATGAGGAACTGATCAAGTTTCATCAGATGATGGATGAATTCAACCATAACTTCAGGATCCAGATCCGACTGGGCAGTGGAGCTTACATCTGTGGTGAGGAGAGCGCATTGTTTGAATCCAT
>Ga0190293_1000457_pt1 | contig 14550 bp, 23 predicted proteins | sample 48693001_MG_FD_161671 | JGI IMG/M metagenome (GOLD analysis project Ga0190293, IMG submission 161671) | Hydrothermal vent microbial mat bacterial communities from Southern Trench, Guaymas Basin, Mexico - 4869-30-0-1_MG | ecosystem: Environmental > Aquatic > Marine > Hydrothermal vents >... | reverse complement strand
GAAATCGTAAAAGTAATAAAGAAAGAAGGTTATGTTTCCGGTTACGAAGTGAACAAAGAATTTCCATCCAAGCTTATTGTTAAACTTAAGAGCAGGCACGGTGGCAAGATCAACGTTATTGAAGGATTGGAAAGAATTTCAAAACCCGGTAGAAGGGTGTATTCAAATGTTGAAAGTATCCCGAAGGTTATTGGTGGAATGGGTGTTTCTGTCATTTCGACCTCAAAGGGTATTTTTACCGGAAAAGAGTGTGAAAAGAATAATATCGGTGGTGAAATATTATTCCATATTTGGTAGGGGGAAAAATGTCTAGACTAGCTTCTAAAACAATAAAATTTGAAAGTTCAATATCAACTGAGATAAAGGATGATCTGATTACTTTGAAAAACTCCAAGGGAGAACTTAACGTTAAGATCGAGAAAGGTGTCAAATTGAAAATTGAATCAAATGAGATATTCGTCGAAAGAGAAAATGACCTTTTCAAAGCTAACCAGGGTCTTGTCTGGAGCCTTGTTAATAATGCGGTAATTGGACTTACTAAGGGATATTCAAGGAAGATCGAAATCGTGGGTAAAGGCTGGAGATCTGAAGTTAAAGGTGATGTTGTAAATCTTCAGGTTGGTTATTCACACCCTGTTTCATTTAAATTTCCCAAGGGTATAACTGCAACGCAGGAAAATCCCGGGCAGTTCGTTTTGTCCTCAATTGATAAACAACTACTTGGACAAGTCTGTGCAAATATTCAGAAGATAAGGCCTGTAGAACCATACAAACTGAAGGGTATCAGACTTGAAGGACAATACCTGAGGAAGAAAGTCAGAAAGACAGCGGGAGTATAAGATGATCAAGGCAAAATATATTGTAAAGAAAAGAAGAAGTAACAGATTGAGAAAAACAATTAGAAAAGTGATCTCCGGGGACTCAAAAAAGCCCCGTATGATAATTTTCAGAAGCAATAAATATCTATATTCACAGGTTTATGATGATGTGAATGGAAAGGTACTTGCGCATGCTTCAACTCTTGAAAAGGAAGTGAAGTCAAAGCTGAAAAGCACTAAAGATAAAGAGGCAGCTAAAGTAATGGGTGAAGTTATTGCCGACAGACTGAAAAAGCTTAAGATCAAAGAAGTTGTTTTTGACAGAAATATATATTCATTTGCCGGACGTGTTAAAGTTTTTGCCGATTCCGTAAGGGAAAAGGGACTTAAATTTTAAGGAGCATTATTGTGGAAGAATTAGAAAACATTGAAATATTTGAAGAAGAAGTCATTTCAATCAGAAGGGTTACAAAGGTTGTAAAAGGTGGAAAAAACATGCGTTTTTCTGCTGCTGTGGTTGTAGGTGATAAGAATGGAAAGGTCGGACTTGGTAAGGGGAAAGCAAAGGAAGTGCCCCTGGCTATAAAAAAAGCAGTAGCTGATGCCAAGAAGAATCTTATTGAGATTCCCATTGTAAAGAATTCTCTCCCATATTATTCAGTCGGGAAATTTGGTGCAGCCAGGGTCGTACTCAGGCCTGCATCTGAAGGGACAGGTGTTATCGCCGGAGGTTCTGTACGTGTCATAATGGAGCTGGCTGGTATTAAAAATGTCCTTACAAAGAGTATTCGCAGTAAGAATGTTCTTACTGTTGCACAGGCAACTATAAACGGACTGAAAGAGATGAACGATGCTGAATCAATCATGTCAAAAAGGGAGATTGGTGAGGAGGAATTGTGGCAGTAAAGAAAAAGAAAAAATACCCGATGGTAAAAATCGCCCTTCGGAAAAGCCTTATAGGCAGAACTGAAAAACAGAGACGGGTAGTGAAAGGTCTGGGGTTGAGAAAGATCAATTCGGAAGTAATTAAAGAGAAAAGTCCTGAAATAATGGGAATGGTGAATAAAGTAGACTTCTTGCTGGAAGTGACGGAGGTGTCAAAATGATATCACTGGCTAACTTGAAACCTGCAAAAGGTTCAGTAAAGAAAAGGAAGAGAATTGGAAGAGGCCCCGGTTCAGGTTTTGGTAAAACAGCCGGAAGAGGAATGAACGGGCAGAAATCGAGAAGTGGATATTCAAGAAAGCGGGGATTTGAGGGTGGACAGATGCCTCTTATAAGAAGGATCCCGAAAAGAGGATTTACAAACATTTTCAAGGTTACTTATAACGTTGTAAATGTAGGTGATATTGATAAGAGCGGACTTGATGAACTGAATATTGAAGTATTGCTTGAAAACAGGATGATCAGAGATAAGAGACTGAGACTTAAGATCCTGGGAGATGGTGAACTTAGCAGGAAAGTGAAAGTAAGTGCACATAAATTTTCAAAAACCGCTATCGAAAAGATTGAGAAGAGTGGCGGTGAGGTTGTAGTCCTTACAGGAGAGGAAAATTGATCACATTTCTTAGAAATATTTTTATGATTCCTGAATTAAGGAAAAGGATTTTCTTTACATTCCTGTTGCTTGCAGTCTACCGAATTGGTGCTCACATTGTAACTCCGGGAATCAATATTGAAGCTCTTATTAAGTTCTTTGAACAGCAGGCAGGTTCACTTTTCGGATTTATTGATATGTTCTCCGGTGGAAATATGAGTAAGATGACCATATTTGCCATAGGTATCATGCCCTACATTAGTGCATCGATCATATTGCAATTATTGCAGGTCGTATGGCCCTATCTTGAGAGAATATCAAAAGAGGGTGACCTCGGTAAGAAGAAAATAACTCAATATACAAGGTATGGTACTGTTCTGATTGCTGTTGTTCAATCTTTCAGTATTGCAGTTATGCTGGAAAAGATGAATCCAAGCGGTCTTCCTGTTGTTCTGAACCCCGGGTGGGGATTCAGGCTGCTTACAATTTTGACAATGACAACAGGTACAATTTTTGTTATGTGGCTCGGTGAGCAGATATCAGAAAGGGGTATTGGTAACGGGATATCATTGATCATTTTTGCAGGAATTATTAAAGGATTAATACCAGGTGCCGGAACACTTATTGAAGGATTGAAAACAGGGGATATGAACCCGATCAAGATCATTTTTATCATGGCGTTAATGATTGGTGTTATTGCATTCATTGTATACGTTGAGATGGGACAGAGAAGGATCCCGGTTTCATATGCAAAACGAATTCAGGGTAGAAGAATGATGGGTGGTCAAAGCACATTTCTTCCCTTGAAAGTAAATACAGGTGGAGTTATCCCGATCATTTTTGCATCTTCGGTAATTGCATTCCCTGCAACTATAGGAAGTGTTATTAATCATCCGATCGCAAAAACGATATCAACCCAACTCGGTTTTGGTATGCCCCTGCATAATCTTCTTTATATTGCGGCAATAGTATTCTTCACATATTTTTATGTGTCGATCATTTTTAATCCGCAGGATGTTTCTGATAATCTGAAAAAATATGGCGGATTTATTCCGGGGATAAGAGCAGGGAAGAATACTGCTGATTATATAGATAATGTACTTTCAAAACTGACATTTGTCGGTGCGATCTATCTGGCTCTTGTTGCTATTATTCCGACATTTCTTACTTCAGGTTTTAAAGTGCAGGCACTTCCTTTTATAGGAGATTTTCTGGATATGAACTTACCCTCATGGTTCAAGGATGGTCTTGGGCTGAGATTCTTTTTCGGTGGTACGTCTATTCTGATTATTGTTGGTGTTGCAATGGATACAGTTCAGCAGATTGAGGCTCAGCTTACTATGAGGAATTATGATACTTTCTCCGGTAAGGGGAGGATAAGGGGTAGAAGGTAATAATGAAGAGAATAATACTTTTTGGTGCACCAGGTTCCGGAAAAGGGACCCAGGCAGATAAGATCGAGAAAGAATTTTCTTATAGGAAAATTTCTACCGGTGATCTTATAAGGGCCGAAGTGTATAAAAAAAGTGTTATTGGAAAAAAGATTGAGGAGTTCAGTTCTAAAGGACTTCTTGTACCTAATGAAATTATTATTGAAATGGTAAAAAACAAAGTATTATCTGATGATATCAAAGAGGGATATATTCTTGACGGTTTTCCCCGGACTCTGGATCAGGTGAAAGGTTTGTCTGTTGTTCCGGCTGAAGAAGAAGTGGCTGTATTTCTCAGAGTTGATGAGGATGTTATCGTAAAGAGAATCCTTTCACGTGTCTCCTGTGAAAATTGCGGAAAAATATTTAATACTATATTCCGGATTCCGGCTAAGGTTAATATATGTGACCAGTGCGGGACAACTTTGACAAAGCGAAATGATGATACTGAAGATATAATCAAGAAAAGAATAATTATATACAGAGCAGAAACATTACCTGTTATTAATTATTACAGAGGGAAGGGTAATCTTCGTGAGTTGGATGCCAACAGAGATATCAATACGGTGTGGGAAGAGATCAGGGAGCTGGTTAAGTGATAATTCTGAAAACTGATAATGAGTTGAATATAATGAGAGAGGCTAATAGAATAGTTGCTGTTGTTCTCTCTGAGATGAAAGATATGATCCGTCCCGGAGTATCAACTTATGAGCTCGATAAATTTGCAGAGGAGAGGATTACAGGATTGAATGCAATTCCTGGATTCAAAGGATATGGATGGGGAGACAGAAGATTCCCTGCAACTCTCTGCACTTCAATAAATGACCAGGTAGTACATGGAATTCCTTCCAGGGATGTCGTTCTGGCAGAGGGAGATATAATAGGGGTTGATGTAGGAACCATATACAAGGGATTTTACGGTGACGGAGCTTATACTTATGCAGTCGGAAAGGTAAGTGAAGATACAATACGTCTGATGGATACATGTGAAAAGGCTTTGTATAAAGGTATAGATGCTGCCATTGAGGGTAATCGGGTTTCCGATATATCTAATGCAATTGATAAATTCGTCAGATCGAAGAATTTTGAAATAGTAAGGGACCTTACAGGACATGGAATAGGAAGAAATCTCCATGAAGATCCACAGGTAATTAATTATAATAATGGAATTAAGGGGAAAAAATTAAGCAGGAATATGACAATAGCAATAGAGCCTATGATAACCAACGGTGATTATCAGGTAAAGACACTTGGTGATGACTGGACCGTAGTTACAGCGGATGGGAGTTTGTCTGCTCACTATGAGCATACTATTGCAATTTCAGATAATGGTCCTGAAATTTTAACAAAGGTATAATATGGCTGCTAAAGATAAAAATGTTATTGAAGTCAAGGGTAAGATCCTGGAAGTTCTCCCGAATGCAACTTTTCTTGTAGAACTTGAACAAAATCATCACAGGATTTTTGCTCACCCTTCAGGGAAGATGAGGAAGAACAATATAAGGATCCTCCCCGGGGACAAGATTTTACTGGAAATATCACCGTATGATATAAATCGAGGAAGAATTATTTACAGATTTAAGTAGGAGAAATAGATGAAAGTAAGAGCATCAGTAAAAAAAATTTGTATTAAGTGCAAGATCATTAGAAGAAAGGGTGTTGTAAGAGTTATATGCGTGGATCCCAAGCATAAAAAGAGACAAGGTTAAAGGAGGAAACATTGGCTAGAATATCAGGCGTCAACTTACCTGACATGAAGAGGGTTGAAATAGGACTTACTTATATTTACGGAATCGGGAGAACGAAATCCCGTGAAATACTTGAAAAAGTGAAAGTTGATTTAAATAAAAAGGTGAAAGACCTTAACGCTGAGGAAGTTACCAGGATCAGGAAATATATTGAATCAGATGTAATAGTCGAAGGTGACCTCAGGAAATCTGTTAATCAAGATATTAAACGACTTATGGATATTAACAGTCACAGAGGTAGAAGGCATAAAATGGGACTTCCTGTCAGAGGACAGAGGACTAAAACCAATGCCAGAACCCGTAAAGGTCCTAAAGGATCGATGATCAAAAAAAGGAATTAACGGAGAAAGATAATGGCTACAAAAAAGACCAAATCAAAAAGTAAAAAGAAAGAGAAGAAAATAGTTTCACATGGAATAATGACCATTAATTCCACGTTTAACAATACTGTTATTGCCATCACTGATGCGGATGGTAATGTTCTCACCTGGTGTTCAGGCGGAGTTGTCGGTTTTAAGGGATCAAGGAAATCAACCCCTTTTGCTGCACAATTGGCTGCAGATAAAGTATTAAAAGAGGCAGAAAATTTCGGGATCAGTACACTGGATATAAGGGTAAAAGGTCCGGGTGCAGGCCGTGAAAGTGCCATTCGTTCAGTTGGAACTTCTAAATTTAAAGTAAAGACAATAAAAGATGTTACTCCTATTCCGCACAACGGTTGCAGACCTAGGAAGAAGAGAAGGGTTTAAGGAGGCAGAAATTGGGAAAGTATACAGGTCCGGTTTGCAGATTGTGCAGAACTGAAGGGACTAAATTATTTTTAAAAGGCAGAAGATGCTTGACAGATAAATGTGCTATCGAGAGGAGAAATCAACCTCCGGGATCGATGGGGAAGAGAAGAGCTTTTAAGAAATCAAATTATAAGATCCAGCTAAGAGAGAAACAAAAGGTAAAAAGATTTTATGGAGTTGGAGAAAAGCAATTTAGAATTTTCTTTGAAAAAGCATCAAAGAGCAAAGGTGTTACCGGAGATAATCTGTTGAAAAGTCTGGAGCTTCGTTTTGATAATATTGTATATAGAATGAATCTTGCAGCTTCCAGAGTGCAGGCCAGACAGATGATTAAGCATGGGCACTATACGATAAACGGAAAAAAGGTAACTATTCCTTCGTTTATAGTAAGTCAGGATGATGTGATAACACTTAAGGAAAAGTCATTGAAAAATGAGAAGATTGCTGAGAGTATCAGGAATGCGAAGGGGCTTGTGGAAGTTCCGGAGTGGCTTATAGTTGATGATGATAAATTTGTAGGGAAACTCAATAGTATTCCAACAAGAGAAGATGTTTCTGTTGAGGTTGAAGAGCATTTAATCGTTGAACTCTATTCTAAATAAGGAGAGAGAATATGAATCTTAATTATCAAAGACCTAAAAGGTTAGTGGTGGAAGAAGTAACTTCCAATTATGCAAGATTTAGTGCAGAGCCTTTTGAAAGGGGATATGGAAGTACTATCGGGATAGCTCTCCGTAGGGTTTTACTCTCTTTGATAGAGGGTATTGCTGTAACAGCTATTCGAATTGATGGAGTTCTTCATGAATTTTCCGTGATTCCGGGAGTTTATGAAGATGTCCTGAATATAATACTGAATATAAAGAATATTCCTTTTAAACTTGAAACTGATGAACCCCAGATCGTTAGAATTAATAAATCAGGAGCTGGAGAAGTACTCTCCGGTGATATAGAAGCAGATGGAGATGTGAAGATCCTTGATGACAAAATTCATATTGCTTATCTTGAAGATGAAGGATCCATTAATGCTGAAATTCTTATCAAAAAAGGTTTGGGTTTTAAACTTGCAGAGCAGAATTTTGATGAAACTCTTCCGGTTGATTTTATTCCGGTTGACTCAAGTTTTAATCCTATTGAGAGGATGAAATACGAGATTAGACCTGCAAGGGTTGGTAACAGAACTGACTATGAAAAACTCATAATTGAAATTTGGACTAACGGAAGTGTAGCCCCGGAAGATACAATTTCTACAGCTGGAAAGATCCTGAGAGATCAATTGACAATTTTTCTTGGATATAAGGAAAAGGATAAGATCATATTTGAGGATGAACAGGATTCAGGTAACGGTATCGAATCAAAGGCTGATTTTTTAGAAAAAAGTGTCGAGACTATGGGATTATCCGTAAGAGCTTTGAAATGTCTTAAACGTCTTGGTGTTGATTATATTTTTGAGTTGATAGAGAAAACCGAGCATGAGTTGCTGAATTCTAAAAATTTCGGTAAAAAGTCATTGGAAGAGATAATTTCGAAACTTGTAGATTTTGATCTTGCCCTCGGTCAGAAATTACCCGAAGTTTTAAGAAATGATATGATAGAAAAAATTGAAAAACTAAAAGGCGAAGAAGCTGAAGAGAGTAAGGAGTTATAATGAGGCATTTAAAAGGCGGTTTTAAATTAGGGCGAAATCCTTCACAGAGAAAATCACTCCTGAGAAACCTTGCAGCAAGTCTGATCGAAAATAACAGAATTGAAACTACACTTGCAAAGGCAAAAGCTGTAAGGCCGATCGTTGAAAAAATGATAACTCTGGGAAAGACAGGAACTCTTGCAAACAAGAGAAGAGCGCTTTCATATCTGTATAAAAGGGAAACGGCACATTTACTTTTTGGTGAGGTCGCTCCCCGTTTCATGGACAGAAATGGTGGTTATACAAGGATAATCAAAACAGATTTCAGAAAAGGTGATGGTGCGGAAATGGCCATTATCGAATTTGTTGATTATAACTTTGAACCAAAATCCAAGAAAACAAAAGATAAAAAGAAGTAATAGAGAGCGCGGGCATAGCTCAATGGTAGAGTATCAGCTTCCCAAGCTGAATGTTGCGGGTTCGATCCCCGTTGCCCGCTAATATTTTTATCAGGAGATAACTATGTTTAAAAAAGAATCTGAAGTAGATAAAAAGCCGGAAAGTTCTGGAATAAGTGTAAATGAAAGTAGTTCTTTTATCGGTCGTTCAATGAAACTGAAAGGAAATATATCCGCGGAGGAAGAAATTCTGATAGAGGGTATCGTTGAGGGTTCTATAAAGATGAAGCACAATGTGATCATCGGCAAATCCGGAAAAGTAAAGGCTGATATTAGTGCAAAAGAGATAATAATCAAAGGCGAGGTCAATGGTAATGTGCACGGCCATGTTAAAGTAGAGATCGTCCCCGGAGGCATATTGAACGGTGATATAATTTCGGAAAAGGTTGTTCTGGCTGAAGGAGCAAAATTCAAAGGTAATATTGATATGTCAACTAAAAATGAAGAACCTGAGAAAAAAGCAAAAATAGAAAAACAGCCGGTAAAAACTGAAAACAAAAACTGATTATTTAAGATTTTAAATTTGTAGTTTAATCCCGGTCTTTTAAAATAACGGGGATTCAATAAATGTCCAATTGGTATTTTATAGAAGAAAAAGAAGCTCTTTCTCCTTCCCTGAATATGGCAATAGATGAATACTTTTTCAATCTTAGTCACGAAGAGAGTATAGGCTTTTTCAGAATTTATTCATGGGACCGGCCTTCGTTCTCAATTGGTGTATCACAGAAAGTTTCAAAAGCAGTTGATCTTGACTATATTAAAAAAAATGAGTTTGGATTTGTAAGAAGGATAACCGGAGGTAAAACTGTTCTCCATAATGATGAGATAACATATTCCGTTGTTTCATCTGAGGAGAAGTTTTTTCGGGACAATGATCTATATAAATCTTATTCACTTATTGCTGATATAATTCTTCAAACGTTGATCAGATCTGATATAAAAGCAGAATTATCAGAAGGGAGTTCAAGTTTGCTTTCAAAAAGCAGTAACCCATGTTTTTCTTTCCCGACACCTAATGAGATCGAAGTTGGTGGAAAAAAAATTGCGGGCTCTGCTCAGAAAAGGGACAAGGTGGCACTTTTGCAGCACGGGTCGATTCCTCTTTCCATGAATTTCGAAATATATTCAGGTGGTACAGGATTTAGCGAGTCTGCTTTAAGGCGAAGTATGACCACAATCAGTGATGAATCCACAATTGACAAGGATTTGCTAATAGAAAACTTTTATATTTCTTTTAAAGAATTTATCGGGAAGGAAATACAAAAATATGAATATTCTGAAAAAGATAGGATTGCGATAGGAGTCCTGGAAAAAAAATATGAATCTGAAAAATGGAATCTTAGTCTTTAGTCTTTTTTTTTCATTATTGGTTATGAACCTTTTCCCAAGGGAGATTGAATTACAATTTCATGAAGTAAAAGAATATTATGATCCGGATTTTAAAAAACTTCATAATGCAGGTTTTGATAAAATTATAGTAAGGTCATTTCTCAGTAATGGAAAGTATGGCGGATTACTGTTTGAGAATGATAGTTTTCGTATTGCTTATCCTGGATTCAGTAACATAATAAAAAAGAACAGGAAAAGAAAATTTGAATTATGGGGATGGCTTATTACAAGAAATTATAATTGGTTTGAAAACAATAAATTATATGATACAGGTTTCATAAAAGGGGAAAAACAGAGGATCAGGAAACTTGATCTCTTTGATCCGAAGGTGAGAAAACTGGTAATTGGAGTGTTCAAGAGTATGGCTGAACTCGGAGTAGATGGGATACTTATCCAGGACGATCTCTCGATCAAAAGTAATGAGGGATTCTCAAATATAGGGATGAAAACTTTTAGTGATGCTTCCGGTGTTCCTGCGAAAGAAAAATTAATGATGGATTCCGGATCACCTTACAATTTGAAATGGATAAAAATAAAGAAAAAAATTATTAATGAATTTCTTGCTGAAATAGTAAGAGAGTGTAAATTTGTAAATCCTGCCATTAAAATAGGAGTAAATGTTTTTTATGAAGCTTCAATACAAAAAAAGAATAGCAATGAATGGCACTCCCAGGATTTGGCTGGGATAGCAGGAACCGGAGTTGATCTCATTTATCTTATGATGTATCACAGGCAGATGAAAAAAGAATTAAAACTTGGATCGGGTAAGATAAAAATACTATTTTCAGAAGGCATTGAGAATGCTTACAAAATTGCCGGTGATCGCCTGGTCTTAAAACTGGAAACATATGACTGGAATAAAGGTGAGATAATTCCACTAAAAGAGATGGTGGAATTTATTGATCTTATTCCATCCAGGATAAAACGTATATGTTTTACTCCAGTTAAAAATGCCGGAGAACGATATTTAAATGGGCTTAGGAAGGCAGCAGAGAATTGAAATCAACTCCTGTTACAGTTACAATTAAGAAACAATGAATTGGAAACTAAGATTAGGAGATTTTTTGTTTAAGTTCAGATCATTTACCCCTGTACCACTGATAATAATAGTATTTGTATTTTTTAAGCCTCAATTAAACCCTGTAAATAATATTTTATTAATCTCTATAGGGCTTTTTGTTATGATCTCAGGTGAACTGATAAGAGTGGTCTCCGTAGGATTCTCGTTTTCCGGAACTTCAGGGAGAGAGAATTTCCTGAGGGCCGACAGCCTGAATATATCCGGAATTTATTCTATTGTCAGGAATCCTTTATATATAGGAAATCTTCTTATCTATTCGGGACTGCTGATAGTATATTCAAATTTGTATGCACTTATATTTTTTGATATTCTTCTAATTGTTCAGTATTACTTTATTATTAAATCAGAAGGGAGCTACCTTATTTCAACCTATGGTGAAGAGTATTTAGATTATAGAAAAAAAGTAAATTCTATTATCCCCGGATTTAAAAATTATAAAAAACCTGAAAACAGATTTGACAGTATGAAAGTTATATTTAAAGAGAATGATTCTGTTTTTAATGCTATTGTAATATTCGGCCTTATAATAATGTACAAAGGATATATTTTGACTGGAAAGATCCTGTATGGTAAACCTTTTTCAATATATTTCGGTGTACTTATAATTTCCTATATACTTATCAAATTATTAAAGAAAAGAATTTTCTAAAATCTTCAAATGTTAAAATTTGACATTATATTTTTATGTGGTTAAGATTTATTTAAAAATCCCTGGAGGAATTTATGATTAAAAAGTTAATTTTAGTTTTTGTAGCTGTAATGCTTGTAATACCCTTGGCCGGCGGAGTACTTAAAGGTGTCAAAATGGATGAATCCATAACTGTAGATGGTAAGACCCTGTTGTTAAACGGCATGGCGTTGAGAAAAAAAATGATATTCAAAGTATATGTTGCCGGACTGTATTTACCTGCAAAAGAGAAATCAGCTGAAAAAATTCTCGGAACTGATGCTGCAAGAGTTACTATAATGCATTTCCTGAGAAGTGTTGGTGCAGGCAAGATTAATGGCGGATGGTATGACGGGCTGGAAGATAATACCCCTGATCATTCTAAGGAATTAAAAGCAAAATTCGATGTTCTTGCTAAATATATGGAAAAAATGAAAAATGGTGGAAAAATAGTATTTACCTATCTACCTGAGAAAGGAACTATTGTAAAAGTAAATGGTAATGTAAAGGGTACTATTGAGGGAAAAGATTTCGCAGATGCTCTCTTTGCCTGCTGGATAGGTGAAAAACCCGGTCCAGGGAAGAGTTTTAAAGAAGATCTCTTAGGCCTCTAATATTCTATCTTTCAGGGCACTTTCTTTATTGAAGTGCCCTGACGGGTAGCTATAATCAATTTTTTAACCCCACTTTTTTTAACTATATCCATGATCTTCACTACCTTTCCGTAGGGTATATTTGTATCCCCTTTCAGAATAAGGCTCTCATCTTTCATCTCAACCAGTGTACTTTTCAGATTTTCCTCCAATTCATCCAGGGATAGTGATTTCTCGTTCAGAAATAATGACCCGTCACTCTTAACAGACAGGGTATATTCACTTTTCTTTACACTCGGGGCACTTTGAGTTTCAGGAAGATCAAGTTTTATTCCCGGATCCTCAATAAAGGTTGATGATACCATCATGAAAATCAGCAGCAGAAACAATACATCTATCAGGGATGTTATATTAATGATGGTGCCTTTCTTTTTTTTAGTTTTAAATTCCATTTTATTTTTTATCCGAGAAAGATGATATTCTATTCAATAATTTTGATGAATATTTCTCTATATCCAGTATCAGTCCTTCCGATTTAGAAGTGAAATAATTATATGCAACGACCGCAGGAATACCTATGGACAGTCCGGCTATGGTTGTGATCAGGGCTTCGGATATTCCGCCGGCCATTGCCGGGGCTTGCCCTACGCCCATCATTTGTATAACATTGAATACTTTTAATATTCCCATAACTGTTCCAAGTAAACCCAGCAGAGGAGCTATCCCGCCTATAGTTTCAAGAAGTGGGAGCCCTTTACTTATTTTATGGACTTCCTGTTTCCCGTTGTCCAAAAGAATCTCCTTGATCTCTTCTCTCGGTAGTTCCATGTTCTCAAGGCCTACTTTAATTATATTTGCGAACGGCCCTTTGTGTTTGTCACAAATAGCGATTGCCAGTCCTATATCTTCCCGAACTTTGATGTTATCAAGTATAGAAGTAATCTCCGGGATCACAATTTTCTTTTTTCTCATTGATATTGATTTTTCTATAACTATTGCCAGTGCTATCACTGAAGCCAGGAGCAGAGGGTACATAATAATGCCGCCTTTACTCAGGAACACAAGTACATTTTCCATTTTCACCTCACCTAATTTTTTTACTTTCTTATAAAATATATAAATTTCCCGGTTACTTCCAGAAATGGTTTTGGAAAATCATCCGGAAGTAAAGGGAACGGAGCAGATATTTTCACTGCTTCTACACTTGTATCAACAAGCGATTTATGTCCTTTTGAATTTAACAATGTCAGGGCTTCAAGTCTGCCGTCAGGATAAATTCTGAATCTTAAAAGTGTTTCTCCATCAATTATTCCAAGCCTGCTGAATGCGATCGGAGGAAATATATTGCTCTGGATCCGTCTTTTGAGTTCAAGCATGTAGGGGGCAAAATTCCAGTCATATGTGTTGAATGCAAATCCACCAAGCTCTTTTACCTTTGCAAGAATGTTCTTATGGAGGATCTGATTTCTGATACTTCCACCCGGATTACTGGTGTTTAGTTCGGGAACCTCCTCCATATTTTCACTGATGGAGTTTTCGTTATCTTTTGACTTTTCAACATTCTCTTTTGTATCCGGTTCTGTCTTCTCTCTGGGTTCTTCCGGTTTCCCTTCTCTGGTTATTTCTGGTAGAGCCGGGATATTCAGGTCGCCTTCAGAATATGGGGCTCCCGCCTTAAGTTCTTTTCCGGGATCAGGATTTCTCGCTATTGTATTTTTGTCAGACATATATTCGGGCTTTTGAGCTTTCTTTTGTGATCTTTGATCCTCAGTGGTTTCGATGACCTGCTTAGGTTGTTCATTCTCACTAAGATCGAAAGTGATCGGTTCATTAATTATTTCAGGGATATCACCGGTCCCGAGAAGTGTGAAATCAATTGACCTCTCGGCAACAAAAAAAATGATCAGATGCAGTAGTACTGATACTATGATCGTATATTTTCTGATCTTTTTGTCCATTTAAAATTTTCCTAATAATTACATTATACTACAATATTGCGACGGAAATATAACAGGTCCTTAAAACGCCGTGATGTAATTATGACGTTAATATACTTCTTAAAGTTGCATGTGAAAACGGGGACGGTGCATTGAAATATGGAAGCATTGATATAGGATATGGGATTTTGGGGATGGGATTTGGTAGAGCTTGCAGAGTTCAGGAGGCAGGAGATAGGATGATTATAATAAGCGAGAGTTGATAAAGAAGTAGATTTTTTAAGATAAGTATTTCGCAGCTCTAGCCACTTCATTTACAACACTTCGATGTTTCGTCTATTTACTTCTTAGTTTAGAATTTAAAATTCAACATTTAGAATTATAATCGGGGTACGTGGCAAAATTAAAGTGTAGTTTAAAATAGTCTTGACAAAATTAAAGTATGGTTTATAATAGCGGTATGGAAAGGTATCTCGA
>Ga0190293_1000456_pt1 | contig 14588 bp, 9 predicted proteins | sample 48693001_MG_FD_161671 | JGI IMG/M metagenome (GOLD analysis project Ga0190293, IMG submission 161671) | Hydrothermal vent microbial mat bacterial communities from Southern Trench, Guaymas Basin, Mexico - 4869-30-0-1_MG | ecosystem: Environmental > Aquatic > Marine > Hydrothermal vents > Microbial... | reverse complement strand
AAGCTTATAATCCCCCCGAAAGTGACATTACCCCGAATATAGGGTGCATTTACAATCTCAACCCTCTCTATAAGCCTGGGCGAAACTGCCAAAACGGCTTCAATATCAAAAATGGCCACTCCGTCGATCATCACCAGTGGCTGATAGATCTGCAGGTCGGGATGAACCCCCAGTACAACAAACCATTTTTTTCCTCTGCTCTTTCTTACAGATACCTGCGGAATCACTTCAGTGAAGTACTCTTCCAGTCGGGGCAGATTGATAAAGTCATCAAACAAAATGGTAGAGGTGGGATGGCCATAAAAAAGTCTGTCGTCGGACTTTTTGGTTTCAGGTTTCCGACCCTGAGGAGGATAGTATTGCTCGCTGATCTGAAAATTTACAGACATTTCGGTGATAAGTTCATCCAGACTATCATTGAGATTTACCGGATAAGATGGAAGCTGTAAGGGATCATTGTTGAAATCCCTGTCGATCAGTAACTCCAATTTATCATACTCGGGATGGAAGGTGGAAACAAACAGGTTCTTGTTTCCCGTGTAGTTGGGAAATGAGAAGTAGAAGTATCCGGCCGAATCGGAATAGTTACTGAAGAATTCCCTTTCCGATCCCAGTACCGAAACATAGATGGTTGCATACGCAGCAGGTGACTGGTCAGAAGTGCTCACTGCTTGTCCCGTTATAGATACTCCCCTGGATTCGGGCAAAAATCTTGTGTCATCTTCACCCGACAATGTGCAAATGGTATTATAATGATTCTGGCCGGAATGCAATCCTGCCTTTACCACACTTATTGAAGCCGTAGCAGGTACATAAGGATTCATCCAGGCTAATTCCACCTCAACCTTTTCCCGGGCAGGGAAAGAGGTCCCCTTCAATACACATTCGAGAGGAGCGACCTGATACATTTCAGTCTGGTTGAAAATAGTTGATGGTTTTGTGGGTGCCCACCCATCGGGATCTACTGGAAGTACGGATTCCTTATAGGAGTCATAGACCTGTATGGAAGTATAACTGAAAGCTTCCGGACCACAATTGCGCATCCAGCGTGTATAAGCTTTCAGATAATAGGTCCCGCTGGAGAGCCCATCCGGAATTCCAATGATCCCCCATGCACCCTCCGGGCCGAGAGTCACTTTCTTCTGCCCCAGGCTGGATCCGTTGGGCAGGACCAGCTCCACATAAAGTATCTTACTCCAGGCACCGGGCTCACCTCCCCCGGGTCCTTTATAGAGTGCCGAAAACTGGATGAATTCACCGCTGATGTAATGCCCTCTGTCAGTGAGTATCATTAAGCGCTCCTGCTCGACCTGAGCGGTCAGGAGGGTGGTTATCCATATCAGTAATCCACTAAGTATCACTTGTGTTCTCATATCTTTCATTCAGTTGGCCAAAAATCAGGAGGTTCTCCAACGGATCCTTTTCTCACCCGGCAATCCACGCACTCCTGCATGGTGGAACCAAATCGAGCGAGTTCTTCGGGAAACTCCACCCTGGACAGATAAACAGGAAGATCCTGGGTCATTAGGTAACGAAACCTGGGTGGTTCGGGTGTAGGGTAACAATGCATTATATTGTATTTCTCAAAGCCTTCCACATCCTTTACAAAGAATCGCTTTTCAGTCATTCCCGAAACGCTGAAAAAACCCAGAATTTTCTCCTCAGGATCATCACAGTTACAAATATTGCTGGGAGTAATTGAGGGCTGACGGCTATAAAGACCGCTATTCTCCTGGGAGTTTTTCTTTAACTCGTCCCAATAGCGAAAAGCAGGTTCGTCCATGGAGAGTTGTCTCACCAGCAAGCTGTACCCATAACTCAGGCGCTGCGTTTCATTAGAGATATGGTGTAAAGGCATGTAGTTGAACTGCGGACTTGTCAAATTGCCTGCATCCAGCGTGAATATCGCATTCACATAACCTGTGATCCAGCATTGCTTGTCGGACAGACTGTCGGGAACAGGTTTCAATTGCCTGTCGAAACTATATATAAAATCCTCATAAGGAGGGTTATGAAATTCATAGGTCTCCAAAAGTTCCCAGCGCATATATTGCGCGGCAACCGGATCCACCTCAAAATCCATATAGAACCGGATCCCGTCCACGGTGACCAGTGGATCTGAAGTGGGAATCGACTCCAGTTCATAATAGATGGAATTAATGTGGGTAGAGGGTTGCAACCTGGTATATTCGGATTCGTACCTGTTCCCATTGGGAGTCATCAATAGCAACCTGTAGAGGGTACCCACTTTAAGGAATTCGGCTGGAATATCTGCCGAATAATCACCGGGCACGGTCTCCATAAACTCCGTGATGTTACCCTCCTGGTCCTCAACCTCCACCGAACAGCCTGTTTCCGGAACGTACACTGGGTAGAGCAGTTTATCGGACCTGGATATACTGATCACCTGCTCCCCTGGTTTATCGGTCAGGTGCGCACTTACCACCAATGTTCCGGTAATGATATCATCCTCTGAAGGGTAGTAGCGTTTCACACACCCTGTAAACAGGAGAACAGTCAGGATCAGGGTAAAGGGGTTCTTAAAGACTCTCATAGTTCCCCAGTTTGACATTCCATGAAACTGTAAAAATGGGTACGCCAATCACAGAAAACGAATAACCCTTTATAAAGTACTCATGTGGAGTGAAATAAATAGATTGCGGATTTTTTCTCCCCAGTAAATTATAGACATTGAAACTCCATGTGGAATGCATGAATTTTTTAGCCTTCAGGTTCCCTTCAATATTGAAAGAGAGATCAATTCTGAAATAGTCAGGTATCCTGAACTGGTTTCTGGCATAATAGTCGATATAGGCAATGTTGTTTATGTAATAGAGCGCTGTGGGATAGGTAATGGGACGGCCGGTCATGTAAACCAGATTAGAGCCCACTGAAAACCTTCGGTTGAATTTGTAATTGGCCACCACATTCAATACATGAGGCCTGTCGAAGTTGGATGGGTAGGGATTGCCGTTATTGATCTTCTCAAAATCTGCTTCTCCGGTCACAAGCATCTCTGACCGGGAGAGGGTATAGCTTATCCACCCTTCGAGGTGGCCAGAGGTCTTCTGGAGCATAAATTCGGCACCGTATGCACTCTGTACTCCCTGCAGTACCACGGTCTCGGTGAGCGACGATGTGATAAAATCGGCTCCATCCTTATACTCCACAATGTCGTTTGAGTACTTATAATAGAGCTCAACACTGGAGGATAGCCCGAGTCTGGGAAAGATATGGTAAAAACCTCCTGTGGCCTGGTAGCTCGACTGGGGAGAAATATGGTAATCCGACAACTTCCACTGATCGGTGGGTGATATGGTTACGGTATTGGTGAGCATAAAAAGGTACTGCCTCATCTGATTAAATGAGAGCTTAAAGGAGGTGTTTGGGCCCGCCTTCATATTTATTGCGGTTCGGAATTCAGGTCCCGAATTAAAGGTAATAGGTTCAAAATCTCCATAAACCAGGGAGTCCGCAATGGTCTCTTCAGATTTGGGTTCACCCTCTTCATAAAGCATAACTGTCTGGGGGCCCAGATAAGAGTAAAAACTGTAACGCAGTCCACCATAGATACTCAGCCAGGGTGTAATCTCAATGTTATCCCCGATGAAAAGGGCACCCTCTACCGCATGTTCGAAACCTAGGTCCGTTTCACTTCGAATGGATGCAGGACCGTAGGGTTCCACCACACCCCTATCGAGTCGGTAGTAGATCATGCTGGCTCCAAAATCCACCTTATGGTTAAGCGATGGAAGCCAGGAAAAATCTGCAACCACTTCATTGTGATTCAAATTGTAGTCGTGACTATATGCCTGGGCGATTTCGCTTTTATCTGTATTCTGAAACCGGTAGGATGAGATGGTTCCTGTCACTTTGGAGGTTAAAGCGGGCGAGATGTGATTTTCCCAGCTAAATGAGCCACCACGGTTGGCATACTCATAATCACTCAGATCGCTGTACCTGAATTTATCATAGCTCTGGTAATAGAAAACATTGAAAGCATGTTTGGGGTTTGGTTGAAAATTCAGAGATCCAGCAAAATCATAAAAAAAAGCATCGCTGTCGCGAATCAAAGGATCTTCCATCCGATTCAGAATCCAGTCGGAATAGGACGAACGGCCGCTGACCAAAAATGAAGAGTGGTCCTTCTTGATTGGGCCTTCTACAGTGGCATGAGCCGAGATGGGACTGATCCCAGCATGGGCCGTATACTCCTTTTTGTTTCCCTTCCTGGTAGTGATATTAAATACCGAAGAGAGTCGGCCCCCGTAATTTACCGGAACATTTCCCTTGTATATAGTGAAGTCCCTGATTATATCTGAATTGAATGCCGAAAAGAATCCGAAAAGGTGGGAGGTGTTGTAAACCGGGAGGCGGTTCACATAGAAAATATTCTGGTCCACATTCCCTCCCCTCACATTCACACCCACCGAAGCCTCACCTGCACTGGTGATCCCGGGCAAAAGCTGGGCTATTTTTATCACATCGCGTTCACCCATAAATACAGGCACCTGCTTCAGTGAATTCATGCTGAATCGCTCTACTCCGATGTCTGTAGTATTGATGTCCCTGTACTGCTGACCCATGATCTGAACTTCATCCAGCGCAATGACCGCAGGTCGCATCTCCAGTTTAAAGTCCCCATCCGAGAGTACATCAAGTGTCAGATCAATGGGTTCCATCCCTATAAAACTAAAACGCATGGAGTGTTTACCCAAATTCAGTGCCATATTTATATTCCCATTCTGGTCGGATACAGCTCCTTTGCCCGATTCCAGGTCCACCATGGTGGCTCCCATCACAGGTTCACCTGTCACTAAATTTGTTACCTTCCCCATGACCCTGGCAATGGAACGGCTGGAAGTACCATTTCCCGTACCAACCACGATGGTCTGGGTAATCTGCTTCGGACGGGTTCCACTCAGGTACTCTCCCGCCTTTACACCTATATAATCGTCCACTGCATCCATTTCACTGTAACCTCCGGTGGCCGATGACAAAACCGGAAGCTGCATATTCAACCGGCCATCGGGTAAAATAACAACCCTCGTTGAGTCAATGAGATTGAAATGCAAACCTGTGCCTTTCAATAGATCGAAAAGGGCATAATCGACCTCTACCGAGTCGGCGCTGTAGGTGAAGCTTTGATCCTCGAACCATTCAGAACGGTAATAGATTCTCAGATCCGTCTGGGATTCAATCTGATTAACGAAAGTGCTGAATTTCTCATTGACCATGTGGATGTTTACCTCAGTTCCAGACTCCTGGGCCAGGGCAACTACAGGTAAGAGCAGGGGGATTAGTGCAATCAGGTTACAAATCTTCATGAGGGAGTGAGTTGCAATATTCTATGAGGTGGCGCATTTGAGAGTCAGTTGAATTCTTCACTTTTATTTTTGCCTGGCGGATGAACAGCTTGATGGCTTTCTGCTGCTCTTGATCAAAGGCTTTTAGAAAACTCCTGGTACTCCTGAACGAGTAAAACTGATCTGCTACAAAAAGAAATGCTTCCTTTTGAGGCTCGGTAAAATAGTAATTCTGTACCCCCGAATTAAGGTTTAGTTGATAATCTTTGCTCCATCTGTACAGACACGAGATCCTGCTCTCCGTAATTACCTGGAAAAAATTCCGCTCTCCTTCAGGACCCAAAATTCCTTTAAACTGCAGAGAACCTAGACTGAAAGACTCCACCCATTCATTTCGCAGTACCAGGCTGGTTGTACCTCCATAAACATCTTTATAGTCTAAAATCAGAAGATGATTGTATATATCATACCTGAGGGATTGCTCTTCAAATTCCTTTCCCTTTATCCGCAGTTTTGAGCTCCCCGATTCGAAAATAAAGAACGGATCCCCGTCTGATGTGGAGTAAGGATAGAAATATTTTTCCCCATTCACCAGATCCGCATCGCTGCCATACTTCAATTCACATTCAGCCAGGTAATCGGTAAGCGATTGACCATATACAATCCCTCCTGCAATAACCTGCAGGACAATAAGAATCAAAAATGCAACCCTTCTTTTCATACACATCAAGTGAGCGAATGTACTTAAAAACTAACTCTGTTACCAAAAATCAGGTTTGATATGTGTGCTATTATTATAAAACCTGCAATCCACACAATGCCGGTTAACCTGCGCCTGAACAGACTCCCCGTCGCGCCAGGCTCTGCCATAGAATATGGGAAGATCCGACCGGGTAACCGGACCGGGCGGACCCTTGGGAGTTGGGAAACAGTACCATTCATATAAACTCATATCCAGGCCTTCGGGTTGAGTAGCAAATGCACGCTTTTCGACGATTGACGACATGCTAAAAAATCCAAGCACCATCTCCTCTTCATCATTGACGTTGAGTATATTAGATCGAAGCAACGCCGGCTGCTGGTCAAACAACCAGCCCTGTTCCTGCGAAGTCTTTTTCAACTCATTCCAGTAATGAAAGGCTGCCTCACCCATGGAGTACTGCCTCACCAGCAGGCTGTATTTATGTTTGAGCTTTTGCTCCATCTGGTTGTTAGGCACAAAAGCAAATGGTTTCTTAATGTAGATTCCTAAATCGAGATATCCCAGTGACATGCTGTGAATTTCGGAAAGCTCTTTGGTAATGTAGCATACCTTGTAATTGTTGGTATCGGTCAGTGGCTTAAATCTGAAATCCACATCAAGCATGAATCCTTCCATGTCGGGATTATGAAATTCATAGGTCTCCACAACGTCCCAGCGCATGTATTTGTAATCCTCATCACTGTAAGTAAAATCGATATAGAATCTGATCCCTTCCATGGAATCACTTTCTGATGCAAAACTATTGGTCTCCACCTGGTAATAGATGGAATCAATCTCCGGTACGGGGCGAAGCTGATCGAACTCGGATTCATATTCATTCCCATCCGGAGTGATCACATGTAGCATATAAGACATCCCTATTTGCAGAAAGTCAGCGTCCATATCACTTTCATAAAAGCCTGGCCGGTTTTCCATAAACTCTTTGATTTCACCATCTTCTCTGATCACCTCTGCAAAACTCCCCGAAACAGGATCGGCAGAGGGATACAAAAGGGTGACGGATCGGGAGATCTCAATGACCTTCTTCCCGGGTTTATTGGTAAGGTGGGCATTAATCACCAGTGTGCCGGTCTTAAGGTTATCCTCATCAGGAAAATACCTCTCCACACAGCCAGTAGACCAGCACAGAAGCACAGATAAAAGGAAAATAAGTGATACTCTATACATCTGTTGACGGGCGCTAAACATTATCGGATTGCCAGCCAAATGTAACCGAATTTGTTTTCAATCTGTAAATGGTTGCTTCTATTTTCGTATTTTTCGCACACAAATTGGGTTATATGAGTCAATTCTTCCTTAAGGTATTCTCCATACTTGCCTGGATAACCATGGCACTTACCTCCATCCTGCTCACTCCGGTTTTCTTATTGGTATGGGTATGTACCTTCTGGTGGGACAAAAGAAGGGTGGCCTTACAAATGATGATGACTTTCTGGGCCTGGCATTATCAGTCTCTGATTCCCTTCTGGAAGATGCACCTGGAGGGAAGAAAAAAAATACCCTGGAACCGCCCTGTGGTGATGGTTGCCAACCATCGTTCGCTAGTCGATATCCTGGCTCTTTCCAAACTGCGCAGACCATTTAAGTGGACCTCGAAATCTGAAAATTTCAAACTTCCTTTTGTGGGGATGGCCCTTTCATTAACCAACTCTATCAGGATTAATCGCGAATCAATGCGCTCTGGCGCCCAATTCCTCTCACAGGCCGAAGAGCAGATGAAGAAAGGCTCCTCCATACTGATATTCCCCGAAGGCACCCGATCCAAAACCCTTACCATGAGGCCCTTTAAGGAAGGCGCCTTCCACCTGGCAAAAAAAACAGGCAGTGGAATCATCCCCATCGTTCATACAGGTACGGAAAAAACATTTGCCCCGGGGTCTTGGGTATTGAAAGGGAAAGCACCCATTTATATGCGGGTTCTGGATGAGATCCCTGCCCGGGAGGTTGCCGAAAATGAGGTCAAAGCCACCATGTACAGGGTCCAGGAGATTATGGAGAAAGAACTTGATCGCCTGGAAATAGAGAAGAAAATGAAGTGAAATACCAGGGTAGAATCAACCACCACTTAGAAGTTAGCGCCATTGAATTTGCTTAAAAAGGTGTGTTTTTCAATCCCTTTTTAAGAGTTCTGTGTTGAAAACTGGGTGATGCTCCCACCCTGTTTTTGGTTATATTTGTGCTGCCAATGAGGAGATAATTATGACGGCAAATTATACAGACGAAACTATCCGGACGCTCGACTGGAAAGAACACATCCGGAAGCGCCCCGGCATGTACATTGGAAAACTGGGCGATGGCTCTTCACCCGATGATGGAATATATATCCTGATGAAAGAGGTCATGGATAATTCCATCGACGAATATATGATGGGATTTGGGAAGACTATAGAGGTGACTGTCAATGAACGCCTGGTCTCTATCCGCGATTATGGAAGAGGAGTGCCTCTGGGTAAGGTGGTGGATGTAGTCTCCAAAATGAATACCGGAGCCAAGTACGACTCGAAGGTATTTAAGAAGTCAGTGGGGCTTAACGGAGTGGGCATCAAAGCTGTGAACGCACTATCCTCCAGTTTTACAATCCAGTCGTTTCGTGAAGGAAAAGTGAAAGCAGCGGATTTCGGCATGGGAGAGATCCTGAAAAATCATCCCCTGAAAGATGCTACTGAAAAGAATGGTACAGAGATTCTCTTTGAGCCCGATCACACCCTGTTTGGGAAATTCAATTTCATAGATGAGTATATCGAAGCCATGCTTCGAAACTATACTTATCTCAATACAGGCCTCACCATCGTTTTTAACGGGCAGAAGTTTATTTCAAAAAACGGATTATGCGACCTGTTGGAGGAGAACATGAGTGGAGAGGGCCTCTATCCCATCATTCATCTGAAGAATGGAGATATTGAGGTAGCCATCACCCATGGCAGCCAGTACGGGGATGAGTACTACAGTTTTGTAAATGGCCAGCACACCACCCAGGGGGGCATCCACCAGGTAGCTTTCAAAGAGGCACTGGTGAAAACCATCAGGGATTTCTATAAGAAAGATTTTGATGCTTCCGATATACGTACATCGATTATCGCAGCCATCAGCATAAAAGTAGAAGAACCCATTTTCGAATCCCAGACCAAAACCAAACTTGGATCCAAGTACATTGGGCCCAAGGGTCCGTCGGTGAGGAACTTCATCATGAACTTCCTCACTTCAAAGCTGGATGATCATTTACACAAGCATGGGGAGACTGCGCACATTCTGCTGAAAAAAATCCAGGAATCGGAAAAGGAACGAAAAGCCATTTCCGGAATTAAAAAGCTGGCCAGGGAGCGGGCAAAAAAAGCCAATCTGCACAACAAGAAACTGCGCGATTGCCGGGTTCACTACAACGGGAAAGATAACCGCAAGAATGAGTCGACCCTGTTTATCACCGAGGGTGATTCTGCTTCGGGTTCCATTACCAAATCCAGGGATGTCAATACCCAGGCTGTTTTCAGCCTGCGGGGAAAACCACTGAACTCATTTGGGCTTACCAAAAAAGTGGTTTATGAAAATGAGGAGTTTAACCTGCTGCAGGCTGCACTTAATATTGAGGATGGGCTCGATGGATTGAGATATAAAAATGTGGTGGTGGCCACCGATGCAGATGTGGACGGAATGCACATTCGGCTGCTGTTGCTCACCTTCTTTCTTCAGTTCTTTCCCAACCTGGTAAGAAATGGACACCTCTATATTTTGCAAACACCCCTGTTCAGGGTCAGAAATAAGAAGAAAACCATCTACTGTTATTCTGACGAGGAGAAGCGAAAAGCCATAGAGAAGCTGGGCCGAAGTCCGGAGATCACCCGATTCAAAGGATTGGGAGAGATCTCTCCGGATGAATTCAAACATTTCATTGGTCCCAATATCAGAATTCAGCCTGTGCGACTGAAAAAAGAGGACGATATAAAAGAGATCCTCGGGTTTTACATGGGGAAAAATACACCGGAACGACAGGAGTTTATCATTAGCAGGCTAAGGGTGGAAGAAGATCCGGTAGAAGCAGTGTAGAGAGAGATGACAAAACACGACGACACATCATTAGATAGACATCAGGATGAGGGACACTCCGGGGAGGAAGTAAAGATCACCCGCCTCACAGGAATGTATGAGGACTATTTCATCGATTATGCCTCCTATGTGATCCTTGAACGGGCCGTACCGCATATCACCGACGGCCTGAAGCCTGTGCAGCGTCGAATCATGCATGCCATGAATCGCATTGACGATGGCAGGTTTAATAAAGTGGCGAATATCATTGGAAACACCATGCAGTACCATCCCCATGGAGATGCATCCATTGGAGATGCACTTGTTCAGCTGGGACAGAAGGAATTGCTCGTAGATACCCAGGGAAACTGGGGAAATATTTATACTGGCGACGGGTCTGCTGCCTCCAGGTACATTGAATCAAGACTTTCCGGTTTTGCCAAAGAGGTTGTCTTCAACTCGAAAACCACCGAATGGAAGCTCTCCTATGATGGCCGGAATAAAGAGCCTGTTACCCTTCCTGTTAAATTTCCGCTCCTCCTTGCACTGGGTGCCGAAGGAATTGCCGTGGGACTATCTTCAAAAATTTTACCACACAATTTTAAGGAACTAATCGATGCTTCCATCCTCCATTTGCAGGATAAAGAGTTTGAGCTATACCCAGACTTTCCCACGGGTGGGCTGGCCGAAATAAGCCGTTATAACGACGGTCTGCGTGGAGGTGCAATCAGGGTCAGAGCCAGGATTGAAAAACTTGATAATAAGACTCTGGTTATCAAGGATCTTCCTTATGGAAAAACCACAAGCAGCCTGATTGATTCCGTCATCAAAGCCACGGAGAAGGGGAAGATTAAGATCAAGAGGATTGATGACAATACGGCCGAAAATGTGGAGATCCTGGTACACCTGGGAGCCAATGTATCGTCCGATAAAACCATCGATGCACTCTACGCATTTACAGACTGCGAGATTTCCATCTCACCTAACTGCTGTGTGATAGATGACAACAAACCCCGGTTTGTGGGTGTAAGTGAGATTCTCAGGGTGAATGCCGATCATACCAAGGAGCTGCTCAAACAGGAACTGGAGATCAGGCTCAGGGAGTTGATGGAAGACTGGCATTTATCTTCCCTGGAAAAGATCTTTATTGAAAAGCGAATCTACAGAGACATAGAGGAGTGTGAAACCTGGGAGGCTGTCATAGAAGCCATTGATAAAGGTCTGGATCCCTACAAGAAGCTTTTAATGCGTGAGGTCACTCGCAATGACATTATCAAACTCACAGAGATTAAGATCAAGCGCATCTCCAAGTACGATACAAAAAGGGCCGACGAGCACATCAAATCTTTAGAAGAGGAGATGGAAGAGGTCAAAACCCATCTGAACAACCTGGTGACCTATACCATCAATTATTTCAAACAGATTAAGAAGAAATTTGGCAAAGGCAGGGAACGGAAAACTGAGTTAAGAAACTTTGCCAGCATCGAAGCCACCAAAGTGGTTGTGGCCAATCAGAAGCTCTATATGAATGCCAAAGATGGATTCATTGGAACCGGACTGAAGAAAGATGCGTTTGTATGTGATTGTTCGGATATCGACGACATCATCGTATTCCTAAAGGATGGTACTTACACCATCTCAAAAGTAGCTGAAAAGCAATTTGTGGGCAAAAACATCATTCATGCTACCGTCTTTAAGAAGAATGACAAACGTACCATATACAATATTGTTTACTTCGATGGGAATTCGGGCAATGTGATGATGAAGCGAGCTCCGGTAACCGGTATTACCCGCGACAAACAGTACAATATTGGTAAAGAACACAGACATTCCAAAATCCTCTACTTCAGTGCAAATCCCAATGGCGAAGGGGAGGTTCTAAAGGTTTACCTGCGACCCCGACCCAGACTAAAACATCCGATTTTTGAATTTGATTTTGCCGAACTGGCCATCAAAGGAAGGGGAGCCATGGGAAATATCCTGACCAAATTCTCAGTCCAAAAAATTGTCATGAAGGAGAAGGGTGTTTCTACCCTTGGAGGGCGCAAGATCTGGTTCGACCAGGATGTGCTGCGACTTAATGTAGATGCCAGGGGAGTTTTCATTGGGGAGTTCTCAGGGGAAGACAGAATTTTGGTCATCACGAAATCGGGACATTTCCGAACCACCAATTTCGACCTGAGTAACCACTTCGAAGATGACGTACAGATCATTGAGAAATACAGAGAGGGAAAAATCTGGTCGGCCGCCTACTATGACGGCCAACAGAAATACTACTACCTAAAAAGATTCCTTATGGAGGCGGGGGGGAAATCGACCCGGTTTATTGGTGATCATTCCGGTTCCCGGTTGATCCGAATCACCGAAGTGGAATATCCCCGCCTGGAACTTAAATTTGGAGGAAAGAGCAAAGACCGCAGTCCCGAGATCATTGAAGTGGCAGAATTCATAGGCATTAAAAGTTACAAAGCCCGGGGAAAACGACTATCCAACTACGAAGTCAAGATCATTAAGGAGCTGGAACCCCTTCAAATCATAAAGCCGAAAAGCGAAGAGGGTCAAGAAGCTGAAAATAATAATGTTGAAAGCGACCCTATACCGGTTAAGAAAAAACCTGTAAAAAAGGTAGCGCCAGATAAATCAACTTCTGAGAAAGAACCACCAAAGAAAACCCGTGCTAAAAAGGCGGCTACCAAACCCACCCAGGATAAGATCAAACAGGATCCTGATGAGGTGCCCCTGGAAGTAGTGAAACCCAAAGAAGAAAATAGAGGAAAGGACCCTGACAATAGTTCAGAATCGGGCGAACAATTCAAACTGGATTGGTAGCCATGGATACCCGGATATTTCTAATAGGCTTTATGGGCTCAGGAAAATCGACCCTTGGTGTAAAACTGTCCAGGCAAATCGGTTATGATTTTGTAGATATGGATCAGCTTATAGAAGAGACCGCCGGAATGACTATCCAGGGAATATTCAATGAGCTTGGCGAAGAGGTTTTTAGAAAGTGGGAGCATGATATTTTGCTGGAACTCTGCAACAGAGATAAAGTGGTGATCTCCACAGGCGGGGGTGCTCCCTGTCACTCTGATATGATCCGGATCATGAATGAAAACGGAACCACTATATATATTAAATTAACCCCCGAGGCACTGGCAAACCGATTGCTGCATTCTAAAACAGAACGTCCGCTTATAAAGGGAAAATCAAAACAGGAACTGTTGGATTTCATCCATTTAAAGCTTGAGGATAGGAATTTCCATTACAACCAGGCCACCCATACAGTGGATGGGATAAATCTTCAAACAGGAAACTTGATTTCCGTGTTGCGATGATCAGACAAGTAGGGCCCTGGCAGGGCTCCTTTACTAAAACATACCCGACAACAAAACCTCATTCTCAAGGCCTGTGATATAATCGGCTACATTAATTCCCGACAGACGGTTGCGCAGTGTTTCAGGATCGTGAATGGTTCCTACCAATACATCCTCCAATCCGTGAATATCCTTGGTGGTCATAAACTCGCCTTCAAAATTGACATCCTTGATAATTCCCTTCTCCACATTCATATGCAGAGCAAGGTTACCCGATTTAAATACAAGTTTCTTACTGAACTCATATTTGGGTGAATAGCCGAAATTCCATTCCCATGTGGAGAATTTAGAATCTTTGAGATGACGTATCTCATTCATATCCTTATCGTTATATTGATAGCTTACAGCTTTGTCCGTGTTATTGAAGATATAACCAAGTAACCGGTTTTGAAAATCGTCCAGATCCATTTTTTCAACAAGATGATCCTGAATGTTGGTAACCTTCGAGCGAACCGATTTCACGGCACGGTCATTGAACCTGCTATGTTGCACCTTCAGTGCATCTGACAGATCTCCCATCCTGGATGAAAAGAGCAATGTTCCATGATGCAGAGATCGACGTTTAAATACATGACTGGCTGTTCCTGAAATCTTCTTACCACCCAGCAACAGTTCATTTCTTTTTCCCAAAGTAACCTCAAGCCCCATAGATCCCATGGCATCTATAACAGGTTGGGTATGTCTGCCATAATCGACCATCTCTCCATCTTTTCCACTGGTAATAAATGCGAAATTGAGATTTCCCATATCGTGAAATACAGAACCTCCTCCGGATATCCGCCTGGCCACAACAATACCTCGCTCCCGGACAAAGGCATAATTTATTTCGGCCAGTGTATTCTGATGTTTCCCTACCACAATGGAGGGCTTATTCCTGTACAGCAGGAAAAGATCCTCCTGAAAACATTTCAGCAAATACTCCTCCGAGGCAAGGTTAAAATAGGGATCGTGTGATGGACTTATGATACAAAGCATAACAACAGCAGTTATTCCGTTATTTTGTCTGGTGGGATTCAACAATCCACCAGTGAAGGGGCAACTTATACTTCAACCAGTTGTATAATTCATAAATTAGCCAGCCGCAACCTGCGCCCCAGATTGCACCTGCCAGAACATCCCCGGGAT
>Ga0190293_1000455_pt1 | contig 14592 bp, 23 predicted proteins | sample 48693001_MG_FD_161671 | JGI IMG/M metagenome (GOLD analysis project Ga0190293, IMG submission 161671) | Hydrothermal vent microbial mat bacterial communities from Southern Trench, Guaymas Basin, Mexico - 4869-30-0-1_MG | ecosystem: Environmental > Aquatic > Marine > Hydrothermal vents >... | reverse complement strand
GCAGCAGCTACCAACCCCAACTCTGGTCAAGCGGACAGCTTTGTCACTTGAACTGTTTGATGCGCACCATGGTAGCCAAGGGGGTGCAGTGTCTTACTTCAGGACCGTGAGCGACAGGACGTCGCGACCGAGCCCCCATGGACGGGTTCATGGCGTGTCCTGAAGTAAGACACTGCACCCCCTTGGCGGGTCATTAGCACAAGATGTTTAAGTCAAATGGGTATTAACCCCCCGCCGTTAGGCCATTTTAATCGAAATGATTCGCATTTAATTGATCTAGATTATGTATCTAACATGTACATATGCATTACAATAGACCGTTAATGAGAATAACTCTCATTACCGGCTTATAGGATACATATGACACTTGCAGACCTGGCTCCCGGCGATAGCGCCAAACTGGACGAAATAGATACCCGTGACCCGGGTGTTATCCGCTTGATGATCCTGGGTATGGTTGAAGACATTACCGTACGCATGGAAAATATCGCAATCGGTGGAGACCCACTGGAAGTCGGTTTTTTTGGCAGTTCCGTTTCCTTGCGCAAGGAGCAAGCGCGCCATTTCAAGGTCTCGCTGGTAACGGCTAGTGACTGAAAACAAGGAAGTCAAAATACCCGTAAGCGGCATTGGCATCCGGCATAAAGCCAGGGCTTCGATAGCACTCATCGGCAACCCTAATGCCGGTAAAAGCACCTTATTCAACCGTTTGACCGGCCTGCGCCAGACAACCGCCAATTTCCCCGGGGTAACGGTTGAGAAGCACCAGGGCACGGTGCAACTAGCCAATAGCGCCCTCTGCCTGGTCGACCTGCCCGGAATTTACAGCCTTGACGGCAACTCTGTTGATGAGCGTATTGCCGTTGATGTAACGCTCGGGCGTGTGCCAGGTACAGACCGGCCTGCCGGCCTGCTGGTCGTCATTGATGCCACCCACATTTATCAGGGCCTTTACCTGCTGGAGCAATTACTGGAACTGCAATTGCCCACCATGGTAGTGCTTACAATGATCGACGCGGCATCGGCTGCCGGTATCAGTATTGATATAGAGGCACTGCAGAAGGCGCTCGGTGGTATCCCGGTTTATCCTGTCAGTAACATAAGCGGCCACGGTCTTGATGAACTGAAGGACGCTCTTGAGCACATCACGAGCATCGACACACCCACAATTCCAGCCTCATGGCCGGAGCTGAGCGAAACCGCACAACAACTGTCACAACAGCTGGGTGCAGAGTGGCAACGAATCGATGTAATCCAGGCATTGCTGCAAACACACCCGGGTTTCACCGGTAAGCTGAGTGAACGCCTGGGGCGTGACACCGTTGCCGAGCTGCGTTTGAGACTATTTGGTGACTCGCCACCACCTGCAGCCGAAGCACGTCAACGTTACCAATGGGTAAAAGGTGTCATTGCCGATGTCCAGGAACAGGCGCCCTTGTATACCAAATTTAGTGCCCGCCTGTTGCGCTGGACAAACAAGCCCTGGCCGGCCACCCTGCTCTTTTTCGCAGTCTTGTTGCTGGTATTCCAGGCCGTGTTCACCTGGGCTACACCGATGATGGATGTTATAGACAGCGCCAGCTCTGAGCTGGGGCGCTGGATAGTGGGGCAATTGGGGGACAATGCATTCAGTAGTTTTCTGGCAGACGGGGTTATTGCCGGTGTTGGCAGCGTTATCATATTTTTACCCCAGATACTGATCCTTTTTCTTTTCATTATTCTTCTTGAGGATACAGGCTACCTGGCACGAACGTCCTTTCTGATGGACCGGGTGATGCGGTCTGTCGGTTTATCCGGGCAGTCTGTCATCCCGATGCTTTCCAGTTTTGCATGCGCCGTGCCAGCTATTATGGCGACCCGCGTCATCCCGGACCGCAGAGACCGTATCGCCACGATCCTGGCCGCACCTTTCATGACCTGTTCCGCCAGGCTGCCCATTTATGCGTTATTAATTGCAGCATTTGTGCCCAATCAATCATTTGGCTGGATGAATCTGCAAGGCCTGGTGCTTTTCGGGCTCTACCTTCTGGGTATTTTAGGCGGCCTGGGTACGGCTTTACTACTCAAGTCTTCAGTGCTGAAAGGGCCAAAGCCTCATTTTATGCTGGCGCTTCCGGAATTTCGCACACCCAATATCCAGACTGTTGCCCTCAAGCTTTACGACCGCGGACGGATCTTCCTGAAACGGGCAGGCTCGGTAATTTTTGTGGTCGCAATCCTGGTCTGGACCCTGGCCTACTACCCACGAATGGATACAAGCCAGATGCCTTCAACCACAGCTGTGACCGCATCTGCTGAGCAGGCTGGTAACAACAACGCGATGGCCGCTGCGCAAATGGAACAAAGCTGGCTCGGTCGCATTGGAAGGACAATCGAGCCGATATTCAAACCCCTGGGTTGGGACTGGCGGGTCTCATCTGCAGTTGTCGCCGGCTTTCCAGCACGTGAGGTGGTGGTTGCGGTCATGGGTACCATGTACGCCGTTGGTTCAGACGCTGACGATCAAAGCCTCTCGGAAAAACTCAGGGCCGCAAGATGGCCGGACGGCAGCATCATATTCACCTTGCCTATGGTACTCGGCCTGTTGGTCTTCTATGCCTGGTGTTTACAATGTGCGGCAACCCTTGCCACCATCCGTAGAGAAACGAATAGCTGGCGCTGGCCCATATTTGCCTGGACGTATATGACGAGCATCGGGTATTTCGGGGCTTTAATCATTTACCAGGCAGGTAGTTTATTTTAGGAGATATTTCCCCGCAAAAAATACCGCCCATTAAAAAGCCCGGCACTACCGGGCTTTTTCCCATAACTTATGAAAGTGCTGGCTTGTGAAAGTGCCAGCTTATGAGAGTGCCTACTCTGCTTCAGCCTGTTCGTCATCTGCACGCGGACGACCAATCAGTTCGACATAAGCCATGGGGGCTTTATCGCCAGTACGGTTACCGCATTTCATGATGCGCAGATATCCACCCGGGCGCTCTACATAACGCGGTCCAAGCTCGTCAAACAGTTTACCCACCGTACGCTTGTCACGCAGGCGATCAAACGCCAGACGGCGATGCGCAACGCTATCACTCTTGGCAAGCGTAATAAGAGGCTCTGCCACACGGCGCAGCTCTTTTGCCTTGGGTACAGTAGTTTTAATAATCTCATGCTCAAACAGTGAATTTGCCATATTGCGAAACATGGCTTTTCTGTGACTGCTGTTGCGATTCAGTTTACGTCCTGACTTTTGATGACGCATATCTCGTTCCTATTTCTGTTTGCGGTGGTAGCGGTAATTAAGCGTCTACCAACGCGGCCGGTGGCCAGTTTTCAAGTTTCGTTCCCAGTGACAGCTCATGCTGAGCCAGCACATCCTTGATTTCAGTCAATGACTTCTTACCAAGATTGGGGGTTTTCAGTAATTCCACTTCGGTTCTCTGAACCAGATCCCCGATATATAAAATACTTTCTGCTTTCAGACAGTTGGCAGAACGGACTGTCAGCTCAAGATCATCGATTGGACGCAAAAGTACAGGATCAATTTCCTGTGATTTTTCCTCTTCCACGATTTCTGTACGAGCCTTGAAGTCAACGAATACAGCCAGCTGATCAGCGAGGATGTTTGCAGCCATTTTAACGGCGGCCTCACAATCCATAGTGCCATCGGTTTCAACGTCCAGGATCAATTTATCCAAATCCGTACGTTGTTCAACACGAGCGGTTTCGACACTGTATGAAACGCGACGCACGGGACAAAATGATGCGTCCAGCAACAAGCGGCCAATCGGACGGCTTTCCTCGTCATTAACCAGCAACTGGTTCGCAGCCTGGTAACCAACGCCACGGCGAATTTTCAATTGCATATTGATGCTGGCTTTTTTGGACAGCGTGCAAATCAAATGATCCGGATTAACAATTTCGACATTGTGGTCAACCTGGATATCACCGGCAGTGACAACGCCTTCACCCTTTTTACTCAAGGTCAAGACAGCCTCTTCGCGTTCAAACATGCGCAAGGCGACACCCTTGAGGTTCAATAGGACTTCAATGATGTCCTCCTGTAAACCCTCTACAGCCGTGTACTCATGCAACACACCGTCAATTTCAACTTCCACGATTGCGTAACCAGGAATTGAAGATAACAATACGCGACGCAGAGCGTTACCCAATGTGTGCCCAAAACCACGTTCCAGTGGTTCAAGTGCAATACGCGCACGGTTAGGGTTGATCTCATCAACGCCTACCGCTCTGGGCCTTAACATGCTTTCAATCACATCCATCATAGGGATGAACCTCGCTCAATATTTAGTCTGATGAAACTTTTCTGCCCGTAATCAGGCAGAAAAACCAAGTCGTTATTTGGAATAAAGCTCGACGATCAGGTTCTCGTTGATGTCAGCCGGTAAATCATTCCGATCCGGAAAGGCCTTATAAGTGCCTTCCAGTTTCTCATTATTGACTTCCATCCAAACTGCAACCAGATCCATTTCCTGGCTCAGTGTGATCGATTCCTTAACACGCAACTGCGTTTTAGCTTTCGTCGAGATGCTCACGATGTCACCAGGCTTAACCTGATATGACGGAATGTTAACCTGGCTACCATTCACCAGGATTGACTTGTGAGAAACCATCTGACGTGCCTGGGAGCGAGTGACCGCGAAACCCATGCGATAAACAACATTATCAAGGCGGCTTTCCAGCAGTAGCAGCAGGTTCTGACCCGTTGCACCCTTCTGGCCGGCAGCCTTTTTGTAGTAATTACGGAATTGCTTTTCCAGTACGCCATAGGTGCGACGAACTTTCTGCTTTTCACGCAACTGCATAGCGTAATCTGACAAACGCTGGCGCCTTGAAGCACCATGTTGTCCGGGAACCTGATTCAGTTTGCACTTGGACTCAAGTCCACGTGCAGGACTTTTCAGACCCAGATCCACACCTTCGCGACGCGCGAGTTTGCAGGTTGGTCCAGTATATCTAGCCATTTCTAAAACTCCTAAACGCGACGTTTCTTAGGTGGACGACAGCCATTATGCGGAATCGGCGTAACGTCAATGATGTTGGTGATTTTGTAGCCCAGTGCGTTAAGTGCACGAACAGAAGATTCACGACCAGGACCAGGGCCCTTGATTCGCACTTCGATATTCTTCATACCAAAATCAAGTGCTGTTTTGCCTGCGGCCTCTGAAGCTACCTGGGCAGCAAACGGCGTGCTCTTACGTGAACCACGGAAACCGGCACCACCGGAAGTAGCCCAGGAAAGTACATTACCCTGCCTGTCACTGATGGTAATAATCGTATTGTTAAAAGAAGCATGGATATGGGCGATACCATCGACCACGACCTTTTTGACCTTCTTTTTAGATTTTGTATTTGGCTTTGCCATTTTAATTCACCTGAAACCGCCTCGCGGCGTAAATTAACGCTTGATCGGACGCCGGGGACCCTTACGGGTACGGGCATTCGTTTTTGTACGCTGACCACGCACCGGTAAACCACGGCGATGGCGAAGACCACGGTAGCAACCGAGATCCATCAGACGCTTGATATTCATAGCAACCTCGCGGCGTAAATCACCTTCCACGGAAAGTTTTGCCACTTCTGCACGAATACCCTCGATCTCATGTTCTGTGAGATCCCTGATTTTCGTTTCCATTGCCACGTCGGCCGCCTTGCAAATTGCCAGGGCGCGCGTGCGTCCAACCCCATAAATATGGGTCAAAGCAACCCAAGTGTGCTTCTGGTCTGGTATGTTGACTCCCGCTATGCGAGCCATACTACGTACTCCTGCTACTGTTGGTACTGCTTAACGTAAACAGTACATTATATCGAATCAGCTTATCCGGTAAAAGCTGCAATTCACTTATTAATGAATTAACTCAGCCTTGTCTTTGCTTGTGTTTCTTGTCCGTGCAAATGACGTAAACCACGCCCCTGCGTCGAACAATCTTGCAATTCCGGCAAATCTTTTTAACTGAAGCTTGCACCTTCATTGCAGCTCTCCTTAGATAACAAAGGCGGTGACGCTGTTCCGGTGAACCGGTCTGGCGCATCCCGCCAACAAAGCATGACCGAAGCCATGCGTTAAATTTTGCCTATCGGCGTACCATACCTGAACGTCCGTATGACTTCAGGTTCGCTTTTTTCATCAGGGTATCGTATTTATGCGATATCAGATGTGCCTGTATCTGGGCAATAAAGTCCATGACCACGACTACAACGATCAGTACTGAGGTACCACCAAAGTAAAATGGAACCGCCCAGATGACCCTCAGAATATCCGGTAACAGACAAACCGCTACCAGGTACATGGAACCAACCATCGTCAAACGGGTTAAAACATGGTCAATATAATCGGCTGTATGACGACCTGGACGAATTCCGGGGATAAACGCACCGGATTTCTTCAGGTTGTCTGCTGTTTCCTTGGAATTAAAGACCAGGGCCGTATAAAAGAAACAGAAAAATATGATCAGGGACGAATACAAAAGTGTGTACGGTAAGTTCCCGGGCGTCAGAGCGGCGGCTACATCTGTTAGCCAGCTAAGATTTTCAGAAGTCGAAAACCAGGTTGCCAGTGTAGACGGGAATATGACCAGGCTCGATGCAAAAATTGCCGGGATTACGCCGGACATATTCAGCTTCAACGGTAAATGTGTTGCCTGGTTCTGGTACGCCACCCTGCCTTGCCGTTGAGCATAGTTAACAGTTATACGCCGCTGACCTCGCTCTACCTTGACAATAAAGTAAACCACGCCAAGCACCAGCAACAGAATGAACAAAGTAGCAGGTATACTCAGTTGACCGGTATTAACCAGCTCAAGTGTTCCCGCAATTGCACGCGGCAAACCAGCGACAATACCGGCGAAAATGATCAATGAAATACCGTTACCTACACCCCTTTCCGTTATCTGCTCACCCAGCCACATCAGGAATAATGTTCCTGCGGTCAAAGTGACAACTGCAGTAAAGAGAAATCCGTAACCCGGGGAAAATACGATAGAAGTCTGGTTTTGCAGTGCAAAAGCGACGCTGCCTGCCTGAAAAGCTGCCAATATCACCGTAAAAATACGTGTGTACTGGGTTATTTTCTGACGGCCGCTTGAACCTTCCTTCTTCAATTGCTGCAGCTGCGGTACTGTGCTGCTCATTAACTGCATGATAATCGATGCAGAAATATACGGCATCACACCCAGTGCGAACAATGAGAACCGCTCCAGCGCTCCACCTGTGAACAGGTTGAACACATCGACGATGGTTCCCTGCTGCGAATTCATAAATTGCAGCAGTGCCTGCGGATTCACACCCGGTACCGGGATAAATGTCCCGATGCGATACACGATCAATGCAATGACCACGAATACCAGGCGCTGACGCAGTTCAGTCAATCGACCGATACCACCCAGCGTTTCCGCCACTTGTGAAGGCGACTTCGCCATTACTCGACCTTTCCACCCGCTGCTTCGATTGCGGCTTGTGCACCCTTGGTGACTGCCAGGCCTTTAATCGTTACTGCACGGCCTACTTCGCCGGTGTTAATCACTTTCACCTTTTTGGCATCGTGTTTGACAATGCCTGCTTTTTTCAGTGTCTCCATATCAATAACGTCAGCATCCATGGCTGCGATGTGATACAGACGAACCTCTGTCTTATAGCGTGCAGTTGCCGAGGCAAATCCGCGTTTGGGCAGACGGCGTTGCAAAGGCATCTGACCACCTTCGAAACCGACCTTGGTAGAACCACCGGAACGGGATTTCTGACCTTTATGTCCGCGCCCGGCCGTCTTGCCGTCGGTTGAGCCGATACCACGGCCAACGCGTTTGCGGTTCTTTTTGCTGCCCTCAGCAGGGCTGATTGTATTTAATCTCATGTCTGTACTTTCCTTTTAAGCAGGCTCGCAGAGAGGCTTTAAACCTCTTCCACTCGTACCATGTAATAAACTTTGTTAACCATTCCGCGCACAGAAGGCGTATCTTCCAGCGTCACGGTCTGATGCATGCGCTTGAGACCGAGGCCACGTACGCATTCCCTGTGCTTGGGCTGGGTACCGATCGGTGAACGGACCAGCGTCACATTTATCTGTTGTTTCTTAGCCATTGTTCTGCTCAGCTATGGTTCGCAAGGATTTCTTCAACTGACTTGCCGCGTTTGGCTGCAATTGATTCCGGATTGTGCATGGACACAAGGCCTTTGATGGTTGCCCTGACCAGGTTGATCGGTGTGTTGGAACCGACACTCTTTGCCAGTACGTCACGAACGCCAACCGTTTCCAATACAGCGCGCATAGCGCCACCGGCAATTACACCGGTACCTTCTGATGCAGGTTGCATATAGATTCTTGAGCCACTGTGTTTCGCTTTAACCGGATGCCACAAGGTGCCATCTTTAAGCGAGATCGTAACCATGTCACGACGTGCTTTTTCCATGGATTTCTGGATTGCAATAGGCACTTCCTTGGCTTTTCCATAGCCAAATCCGACCTTGCCATTACCATCACCAACAACACTCAGTGCTGTAAAGCCGAACACACGTCCGCCTTTGACAACCTTGGCAACACGATTGACGGCTACCAGTTTTTCCAGTAACCCGTCGCCGTTATCTCTGTCCATTCTCGACATTTTTATACCTGTTTTCCTGATTCAGTCAGTGGGGTGAATTAAAATTTCAGCCCGCTTTCACGTGCGGCATCTGCCAACTCTGCAACCCTACCGTGATAACGGTAGCCAGAGCGGTCGAATGCTACATCTGTTACGCCTGCAGCTACTGCTTTTTCGGCTACTGCCTTGCCTACGGCTTTGGCTGCATCCTTATTGCTGGTGCTGGTCAGACCAGTACGCAAATCTTTTTGCACGGTAGAGGCTGCGGCGATAACACTGCCACCCTCTGCTGCGATAACCTGCGCGTATATGTGACGTCCACTGCGGTACACCGTCAAACGGGGCATGCCCAGGCGACGAATGTGTGCGCGGGTTTTTTTCGCCCTGCGTAAACGTGCTGTTCTCTTTTCCATTACTTCGTTCCTCTTAAGCAAGCCGGCCAGACTTAAACTGACATCAGGCCTTCTTGGCTTCCTTCCTGACAACACGTTCATCGGCATAACGCACACCTTTACCCTTGTAAGGCTCGGGTGGACGGTATGAACGAATCTCTGCTGCAACCTGACCAACTTTCTGTTTGTCACATCCACTAACAATGATTTCTGTCTGCGAAGGCGTTTCAATCTTGATGCCTTCAGGTGCGTCATATTCAATCGGGTGTGAAAAACCCAATGCAAGCTTCAGTGTATTGCCCTGGAGCTGTGCGCGATAACCAACGCCAACCAGTTTCAGATTCTTTTGAAATCCTTCAGTTACACCGGTAACCATATTGCTTACCAGCGCCCTGAATGTACCGGCCATGGCGAGATTCTTATCACCATCCGCTTTTACCAGGTACTCACCATCGTTTTCAGCCAGGCTGACACCCGGATGTAATACCAATTCAAGATTGCCCTTCGGGCCTTTCACCTTCAACTGCGAACCACTGATGTTGATATCAACACCGGAAGGCAGTTTGATCGGATTTTTAGCTACGCGTGACATATCAGTCTCCTAAGTTTCAACAGGCCCTAGGCCACGTAACAAATGAGTTCGCCGCCATGACCGGCAGCACGCGCCGCCACGTCGGTCATAAAACCGCGCGATGTGCTTACAATGACGATACCCAGACCGTCGAGCACACGTGGCAATTCATCTTTGCCGCGGTAGATACGCAGACCCGGACGACTCGCACGTTTCAGGCTGTCGATTACACCGCGTCCTTCAAAGTACTTAAGCGTAATCTCAAGATTAGGCTTACCGTTATTCTCATCCACGCGGAAGTCTGTGATGTAACCTTCGTCCTTCAGCACAGCGGCTATACCCACTTTGACTTTCGAATTTGGCATGCTCACCATAACCTTCTTGACTTGCTGTGCATTTCTGATGCGTGTCAGCATGTCGGAAATCGGATCACTCATACTCATGATTAAATACCTTGTTTCACATTAGAGCCAGGTCAAAGACCTGCTTGTTATATATATTACCAGCTGGCCTTTCTTAGCCCTGGCACATCACCGCGCATGGTTGCTTCGCGCAGCTTATTACGGGACAGTCCAAATTTGCGATAAAACCCGCGTGGACGACCGGTAATTCTGCAACGGTTACGCTGACGTACCGGGCTTGAATCGCGCGGTAACTTCTGCAACGAAAACATTGCCTGCTGTTTCTCTTCAAACCCGACTTCAGGGTCTGCAATGATCGCCTTGAGTTGAGCGCGCTTGGTTACATACTTAGCTACCAGCTTGGTGCGTTTCTTCTCGCGATTGATCATGGATACTTTTGCCATGTGCTTGGATCCTTACCTATTTATCTTTGAACGGGAAGTTGAATGCCTGCAGCAGCGCAAGTCCTTCCGCATCGTTTCTTGCATTCGTGGTAATGGTGATATCCATACCGCGAATGGTGTCAATTTTGTCAAAGTCGATTTCAGGGAACATGATCTGTTCAGTGATACCGAAACTGAAATTACCACGCCCGTCAAACGATTTACGACTCAAACCACGAAAATCGCGAATACGGGGAATGGAAATATTTACCAGGCGATCAAGGAATTCGTACATGCGCTCACGACGCAATGTAACCTTGCAACCTACCGGCCAACCATCACGAATCTTGAATGTAGCTACTGATTTGCGCGCATTGATAACAATCGGTTTTTGACCGGCTATCAGTTCCATATCTCCAGTTGCGTGAGCCATGACCTTCTTGTCGGTTACAGCCTCGCCTACGCCCATGTTCAGCGTAACCTTGGTGATTTTCGGCACTTCCATGATGTTTTTAAGTTCAAGCTTCTCCACCAGTTGGGGGATGAGCTCTTCTTTATATACTGTTTGTAATCTGGACATTTTCCTGATCTCTAGATATCGACGGCTTCGCCGGTGGATTTAAAGATACGCACCTTGTTACCGTCTTCCAGTGACTTGAATCCAATGCGGTCTGCTTTGCCGGTCGCCGGGTTGTACATCGCCACGTTGGAAATGTGAATCGGCGCTTCTTTCTCAACAATACCGCCCGGCACGTTTCGGCCTGGATCCGCTTTGGTGTGACGCTTGATCATATTCACGTTTTCAACCAGCAGACGTTCAGTATCGAGAACCTGGAGTACGTGACCCCGGGTACCTTTGCTGCGACCTGTTGTGACGATGACTTCATCGCCTTTATTTATGCGTTTCATTCTCTGCTCCTCCCGCTTAAAGCACTTCAGGTGCCAGCGAGACAATCTTCATAAACCGCTCTGTGCGCAGTTCACGTGTGACCGGTCCAAAAATACGCGTACCGATCGGCTCCATTTTCGGCGTCAGCAGCACGGCTGCATTTCCGTCGAACCGGATCAGGGAACCGTCACTACGACGCACACCACTTCTGGTACGTACAACAACGGCGTCATAAACCTCGCCCTTCTTGACTTTACCGCGCGGAATTGCATCTTTAACGGTCACTTTAATAATGTCACCAATACGTGCATAGCGTCGTTTGGAACCACCCAGCACCTTGATACACATCACCCGGCGTGCACCGCTGTTGTCTGCGGCTGTCAACATTGACTGCATCTGAATCATTTAAATACTCTCCGGTTTCAACCGATGGTCGGGCTACTGTGCCCGCTCCAGGATCTCAATTACCCGCCAGCTCTTTGATTTAGAAAGAGGGCGGCACTCAGCGATTACTACTTTATCGCCTTCTCCACAGCTGTTTTCTTCGTCGTGCGCAAGAACCTTGGTGGAACGCTTAATGTATTTTCCATACAGCGCATGCTTGATCTGGCGTTCGAGCAGTACGGTCACACTCTTGTCCATCTTGTTGCTGACAACCCGACCGGTCTTCGTGCGCTTGATTTCTTGTGTGGTAGTCATGCTGCATTACCTTCAATTGATTTCTCAGTCATGACGGTCTTGATCCGCGCGATATCACGGCGCACACGACGCAATTCATTAATATTGGTCATCTGACCCATTCCTTTTTGCATTCTCAGGCTGAACTGTTCCTGTAACAAACCTTTAAGGTCATCACGCAACTCAACCACAGTCTTGCTTTTCATTTCTTTCACATTCATCACATCACCGACCTGGTAACAAAGGTGGTTTTAACCGCCAGTTTGGCTGATGCCAGGCGGAAAGCCTCACGGGCTGCTTCTTCTGAAACACCCTGAATTTCGTAAAGGACACGGCCAGGCTGAATCGGGGCTACCCAATACTCAACGTTGCCTTTTCCCTTACCCATGCGGACTTCAACCGGCTTCTTCGTAATCGGCTTATCCGGATAGACACGAATCCATAATTTACCGCCACGTTTCACATAACGTGTAATAGCACGTCGGGCGGCTTCGATCTGACGCGCGGTAATAAACCCGCGTGTCGTGGCTTTAAGTCCATACTCACCAAAGCTGACGCGGTTACCCACCTGGGCCATACCACGGTTACGGCCTTTCATCTGCTTTCTGAATTTTGTACGTTTTGGCTGCAACATTACTCAGTCTCCTAGTTGGCGCCTTTCTTGCCGCCAGGCTTTTCAGTTTTGGCCGCATACAGGTCGAATACTTCGCCCTTGTAAATCCATACTTTCACGCCGAGGATGCCATAGGTTGTACCGGCTTCGACAACGCCGTAATCCACGTCTGCACGCAAAGTGTGCAGAGGCACCTGGCCTTCGCGATACCACTCGCTGCGGGCAATATCAGCACCGTTCAAGCGACCCGAAAGCTTCACTTTGATACCCAGGGCACCGAGGCGCATTGTATTCTGAACCGCGCGTTTCATTGCACGACGGAACATGATGCGGCGCTCAAGCTGCTGTGCAATACCTTCTGCTACCAACTGCGCGTCAAGCTCGGGTTTACGAATTTCTGCAACCGAGATATGCGTCGGAACGCCCATGCGGGCAGACACTTCGCGGCGAAGACGTTCTATATCCTCACCCTTTTTACCGATAACAATACCCGGCCTTGCGGTGTGTATAGTGATACGGGCTGTTTTAGCCGGCCGCTCAATCTGAATACGGCTTACTGCTGCCTGTTCCAGACGCTTTTTCAGATATGCCCTGACCGCAAGATCAGAGTTCAGCATGTCAGCGTATTCGCCTTTTTCCGCATACCAGGTTGAATTCCAGTCTTTGGAAATCCCTAAACGGATGCCGATTGGATGTACCTTTTGACCCATAATATTTGTCCTGGTCTATTCGCTATCGGCCACAGTCAACGTAATGTGACTGGTCCGTTTCAAAATTTGTGTGCCGCGCCCTTTTGCACGTGCCCTGCCCCGCTTCATTGTCGGGCCCTCATCAACCATGATGACGGAGATACTAAGTTCATCAATGTCCGCGCCATCGTTGTGCTCGGCGTTGGCAATCGCAGAAAGTAGTACTTTCTTCATAATGTGGGCTGCCTTCTTGGTGCTGAAAGCCAGCAGTTGCTCGGCTTTTTCAACCTGCATGCCACGTACCTGGTTCGCTACCAGACGTACCTTTTGCGCGGAAATTCTCGCGCCTCTTAATTTTGCTGTTGCATTCATGGCTCTATACCTACTTGGTCTTGCGGTCGCCGGAATGACCTCTGAAGGTCCGGGTCTGCGCAAATTCACCGAGTTTATGTCCAATCATCTGATCATTGATCAGGATCGGTACGTGCTGCCTTCCGTTATGTACGGCAATGGTTAAACCAACCATCTCCGGCAGAATCATCGAACGTCGTGACCAGGTCTTGATCGGACGTTTGTTGTTGGTCTCAATTGAGTCCGCCACCTTTTTGGCCAGATGATGGTCAATAAAAGGTCCTTTTTTAATAGATCTTGCCATGTTCGCTATCCGTTATTTTCCAGACCGACGGACGATAAACTTGTCCGTACGCTTATTACTGCGAGTCTTGTAACCCTTGGTCGGTGTTCCCCATGGTGAAACCGGATGACGGCCACCTGAAGTACGCCCTTCACCACCACCGTGAGGGTGATCCACCGGGTTCATGGCTACACCACGAACGGTCGGACGAACACCACGCCAGCGTTTCGCACCGGCTTTACCCAGTTTCTCCAGGTTATGCTCCGAATTCGAAACCTCGCCAATCGTTGCACGGCAACGGGCGGGAATCTTACGCATCTCACCTGAACGCAAACGCAGGGTTGCATACTCACCTTCACGAGCAACCAACTGTACGGCTGCGCCGGCACTACGGGCTATCTGAGCCCCTTTACCGGGCTTCATTTCAATGCAGTGCACAACGGTACCTACCGGAATGTTGCGCAAAGGCAGGCAGTTACCTGGCTTGATCGCTGCATCGCGGCCACTTTTGACCGGATCACCGGAACGCAGACCTTTAGGCGCGATGATGTAACGGCGCTCGCCGTCTGTGTACAGCACCAGCGCAATATGCGCGGTACGGTTCGGATCGTGCTCAATGCGCTCGATGCGACCGTCAATCCCGTCTTTATCACGTTTGAAGTCAATCACGCGATAGTGCTTTTTATGGCCGCCCCCGCGATGACGCGTGGTAATACGACCGGTGTTATTACGACCACCTGTACGTGATTTCTTTTCCAACAAA
>Ga0190293_1000454_pt1 | contig 14621 bp, 15 predicted proteins | sample 48693001_MG_FD_161671 | JGI IMG/M metagenome (GOLD analysis project Ga0190293, IMG submission 161671) | Hydrothermal vent microbial mat bacterial communities from Southern Trench, Guaymas Basin, Mexico - 4869-30-0-1_MG | ecosystem: Environmental > Aquatic > Marine > Hydrothermal vents >... | reverse complement strand
CGGGCAAAAACCACTGGTTCACTATGACTATCTTTATTTGGGCGACTAACAATGAGTAATCAGCAGCAATACCTGGAACTGGGCTTGATCAAGGTCCGCGAGGCAGCTCGTGAACTGGCACGTTATGACGATGCAAAAACCCGATCTGTACTGGAATCGCTGGCAGATCGCACCATTGCGAATGAAAAAGAAATTCTGTGGGCAAACTCAAGTGACCTTGCACGGATGCCAGAGTCAGACCCGAAATACGACCGCCTGCTGCTTAACTCCCAACGCCTTGCTGACATTGCCCACGATCTGCGCTGTGTCGCTGCATTGCCATCGCCGGTTGGGGAGTTACTCGAGGAAAGAACTCTGGAAAACGGTCTTAAGCTCAGCAAGGTGCGCGTACCAATGGGCGTTATCGCGGTTATTTTTGAATCCCGGCCGAATGTCACCTTTGATGTATTTGCGCTGTGCCTGAAAACCCTGAATGCCTGCGTACTCAAGGGTAGCAGCGATGCCCACGACACCAACCAGGTCGTGGTTAAAATGATGCATGAAATACTGCGTGAACACGACATCGATCCGGCGGTCGTATTCCTCGCACCGCCACAACGGGAATACCTGCCCAAAATCCTGCAGGCCACCGAATCCATAGACCTCGCCATCCCGCGTGGTTCCAAAGGACTGATTGATTTTGTACGGGACAACGCACGTGTACCGGTGATCGAGACCGGCGCCGGTATCGTCCATACCTATGTTGATGCCAGCGCTGATCTTGCCAAGGCAAAATCCATCATCACCAATGCCAAGGTTCGCCGCCCCGCCGTGTGCAACACCCTGGATACGCTGATACTGCACCAGGACCTGTTGCCAGCACTGCCCGCGATGATGCAGTCGATGGGTGAGGATTATGGGGTTGAGGTGTTCGCAGATGATAAAGCTTACGGTGCATTGAACGGACACTATACTGCCAGCCTTCAACATGCCACCAACGAACACTTTGGAACGGAATTCCTGTCACTGAGAATGTCGATCAAGACGGTTTCCGGTCTTGCCGAGGCACTGGAGCACATCCACAGCTACGGTTCAAAGCACTCCGAGGCCATTGTTGCCGAGGATCTTCAAACCATCGAAGAATTTCTCAACAGCGTTGATGCGGCAGCGGTCTATGCCAATACCTCAACCGCCTTCACCGATGGTGGTCAGTTCGGCATGGGTGCCGAAATTGGTATCAGCACGCAAAAACTCCATGCACGCGGGCCAATGGCGCTGCCTGAATTAACCAGCTACAAATGGGTGGTCAGAGGCTCAGGCCAGGTTCGCTCATAAGGGTAAAAACCGCGATATTTACATCAATTTCGTTGTGCTTAGTGTTGTAGTGTGGTATAACACCTACACATAACTGATATACAGGACATAAAGACCATGAAATTTACCCGAACACTCATCCTCATTGCCGGCATAGCCCTGCTTTTCACGGCCTGCAATAGAGAATCAGACCAGGCTTCTGCCGTTAAAGAAAACACCAACGTGCTACTCGCCTATGCTCCGGCTGATACCGCCTATGTATTTGCCAACCTCGAACCAACCCCGGCAGAGATCACCGACGCATACATCGCGCGGTTTCAGCCGGTACTGGATGTGCTCTCAAGTAAGCTTACGGAGTTTCAGGCTGACTACGACGCAGGTAATTACCAGGATAATATGATGGCCAAGCTGGCCACCGCTGTGCTGGATGAGCTGGGTGGCAGCATGAGCTCAGACAATCTCGAAAACCTGGGCATCTCGATGCAGGCCCATCATGCCTTTTATGCGATGGGTGTATTTCCCGTCATGCGGATTGGGTTGAGCGATGAACAGAAACTACGCACTGCCATTGCCAATATTGAAACAAAAATGGGTTTCGAAATCCCCGTTAAAGACCTGAACGGCACCAGCTATTGGAGTGTTTCCGAAGACGATATGCCGGTTGGCGTATACATTGCCATCCTTGATCAGCAACTGGCCATCAGCGTTTTTCCAACCAACGCCGAAGACAGCTTGCTGGCTTCATTCCTGGGCCAGGAAATGCCAGCACAGAGCATGGCATCCACCAATACCCTGGGCATCATGAATAGCAAGAAAGGTTATACCGGCTACGGCTCAGGAATTATAGATGTTCAAAAAATTGCTGATGAACTGTTGAACCCGGATAGTGCAACACATTCGTTCCTCGGTCCGGATGTAGATTTTGATACATCGTCCCTGGATGCTGTCTGCATCGCAGAAGCCAGGGCAATGGTGGCAAAGGCGCCGCGCATGACTGCGGGCACAACGAAGCTCACAGCCAATGAGATTGGTATGCGCTATGAGTTGGAAATTGAAAACTCCCTGGCAAGCGGCCTCGCCGCCCTGGTCTCTGACACACCTGTTGCGGTAGACGGCGATCACCTGCTATCCGGTTCACTGGCTCTGCAAATCGGCAAGTTGCGTAATTTCGTGCTTGAAAAAGCCAATGCGATCGTTGCCTCACCCTATGAATGTGTAATGTTGCAGGAAATGAACCAGGGCGCTGCAGAACTGGCCACACAGCTGAATATCCCCATGCCTCCGATGGTTAATAACCTGATGGGCGCACGCATCCTGTTGGATGAACTCAACGTCGTCGGAGAAATCCCCCAGGGCGACGGTCTGCTTGCCATCCATGTGGACAAACCTGAGATGTTCGTGGGAATGGCAAGCATGATGGTGCCCGGCTTTGATGAACTGGACCTGCCAAATCAGTCAAAACCTGTCAGGATCCCGGCGGAAATGTTGCACATGGAAGGTCTTGATGTGTTCGCGATGATGAATGACCACGCAATCGGTGCTTCAATTGGTGAGAAACATGCTAAAGACCTCGGTAAATTCATGGCCGCAGAACCCCAGGACAGCGGGACATTTTTCTCGGTTTCTTATGACATGGCAAAACAACTGGAAATCCAGATGGCAATGGAAGATAAGTTCATGACCAGCCCGGACGATGATCAATCGGTTCAAGATGAGCTTACCGAGGCGGTCATGGAGTCATACACAAGCATGCTCGGGCGCTCTCGTGTTGATATGCGCTTTACCAACGAAGGACTGGTCATAGACAGCACGTTGACCTTTAAATAGCGATACGCTACCCGCTTGACCAAAAGGGCCGCAACTGCGGCCCTAATAACGTAAGTGTTTAATTTCTTCGCCTTTCTGACCAAGCTCGGTCATGGCTTCGATCCCAATCTGCAAATGCAGGTCCACCCAGTTGGCCGTAACTTTTCTATCGGATTCTTCTGTTTTAACGCCATCCGGTGTTACCGGCACATCTGATACCAATAGCAAGGCGCCGTGGGCAATGGCATTAGCATGTCCTACGATAAACAGGGTTGCAGTTTCCATGTCGATGCCTATACAGGTCATATCATGCAGTCTTTGATGAAATGCCTCATCGTGCTCCCATACCCGGCGGTTGGTGGTATAAATCACACCGGTCCGGTAATCGAGATCGTGGGCAAGTATTTTGTCGGAAACAAATTTGTGCAATTTGAATGAAGGCAGGGCCGGAACCTCGGGTGGAAAATAATCGTCGCTGGTGCCTTCGCCCCGAATGGCGGCTATGGGCAAAATAAAATGGCCAATTTCAGTGGATTTTTTCAGGCCACCGCACTTTCCGAGAAACAGTACACCTTTTGGCGTAACCGCCATTAACAGATCCATGATGGTTGCCGCATTGCTCGAGCCGATACCGTAATTGATGATGGTCAGGCCCTCGGCATTGGTGCTGGCCTGCATTGCGCGGTCTTCACCATAAATCTTGCAGTCGAATATTTGTGCAAAACGACGCACATAGTTGCCAAAATTGGTCAGCAGAATATAGTCGCCGAACTTATCCAGCGGCATACCGGTGTAGCGTGGCAGCCAATTACGCGTAATTTGGGCTTTCGACAACATGGTATTCATTTCCTGGTGTTACTCCCTTGCCGCTTTTAGCACTTCACGTGCCAGCGGAACCGTTATTCTGCGTTTATTGGTCAAGGCTGCCTTGTGCAGATTCTCCACTGTCTGAATCAATGCGGACATGCTTCGGTCATGGTGTTTCAACAGGTACTGCTGAACATCATCCGGCAGGCTGATACCCAGTGCTGCACTGTGCATATTGATCACCGCCAGCTTGTCATTATCTTCCAGCGGCATCAGTGGCAAGCGCAAGCCCCAGGCCAGACGGGACGCGAGGTCCGGCAAGCCAAGATTCAATGCTGACAGTCGTTTCCGGCTACTGACCAGCAATCGCCCATCAGCCTCCCTGATACGGTTAAAACAATGGAACAATGCTTCTTCCCATGCCTCATCCCCGGCTATGACATGCAGGTCATCCACACACACGAGATCCAGTTTCTCAAGACCTTGCAGGGATGCAATGGCATCTTTGGGCAAGCGTTTCAGCGCCAGGTAGAACGCACGCCCCTGGCGTTCACGGGTTTCGTGGCACAGGGCATTAAGCAAATGCGTCTTACCGCTGCCCTCACCACCAAACAGGAAAATATGAGATCCTGGCTCGTCGGGCATATGCTTCAAAGCCTCTACGACCGCATGGTTGGGTCCACTGACAAAGTCCTCAAAACGACTGTCACGCCGGGGTATCAACGGCAGGGGGATTTGCGGAGAAAAGAGCATACCGTGCTAACCGCCCCCGTCGCCTGATGACTGGTACAAGCTACTTTGCCGGTATTTCTGATGCATATGCCGGACCAGGACATTGAGTGCCGCAGCCACTGGCAATGCCAGCAATATGCCGAGAAAACCAAATAACTGCCCACCGGCCAGTACCGCAAAAATAACGGTCACCGGGTGTAGGCCGATCTGGTCTCCGACCAGTTTCGGGGTCAGATACATACCCTCAGCTGACTGTCCCACACCAAAAACCAGCAATACCATCAGCGGGTGCAACCAGTCCTGGAACTGGAATATGGCAGCGCCGAGCGCAACCACCACACCGACAATGGAACCCAGGTAAGGAACAATGCTGAGCAAACCGGCTCCCATCCCTATCAGGACGGCCAGCTCAATTCCGACCAACCACAGGCCAATGGTGTAAATGATACCGAGAGCCAGCATAACCATTAACTGTCCACGGAAAAATGCACCCAGAACATTATCCACGTCGGTTGCCATCTGGCTGATCTCAGCTTCCATATTTCGTGGCAACAGGTCATGTATGCCCCGGATCATCAGGTCCCAGTCCCTCAGCAGGTAAAAGGTGACCACCGGAATCAGAACGAGGTTGGTCAATAACGCCGCCACCGCCATACCGCCCCGCGATATGATATCGATCACCTTGAAAGTCGCCGTGCTGATCTCCTGCCAGTGTTCTTTCAGCATTTCGGAAAACTGCGCAGGGTCAAAATCCTTCAGTTCAAATCCCAGCTTGTGTGCCAGCCAGGGTAAGGCGGTATTGGAAAACCACTCAATCCATTGTGGCAGGAGATGAATCAGCAATCGGATTTGCTCTACCAGCATCGGAACAATGATCAGCAACATGATCGTCAGCAAGGACAACATCAGAACAAACACGATAATGACGGCCAGGGTCCTTCCGAGTTTCCATCTCCAAATAGAGGCTCTTTCCAGACGATCAACCAGCGGATCACCGAAATAGGCCAGCACGGCGGAAATTGCGAACGGTGTAATCACCGGCGCCAGCAAATAGACCAGCCAACCGCCTGCGGCCAGTAAGGCCAGCATCAGCCAGTTGCGGGAATCAGAAGTCATTAAGGTAAAAACTCATAGTTGTACTCACTCCCCGTGCGTGCACGTAATAACACAGAACCCCGGTCAAAAGCCGCAGACAAATGCTCCGGCGAGGCGTTGATCTGCAGGCGAAAATGTACCTGGCCAGGGTTTGCAGCCAGTATCTCGACCTGGGTTACCAGGCTCAGCTTCTGTAAATATTCAAGGCAGGCTGCGTAGTCTGCTGCACCATTCAATTCACCAATGATGATATCAACCGCCGACGAACCCTGCTCCGAGGCTGCGATGGTGTTAGCCGCAGCTATCTGGTCAGTCATTTGATGGATTCCGGCCGCCAGTGCAAACATTAATTCCTGATCGCTATTGCGCCAACTCCAGTTCTTGTCACCGCTGGCGAGATTCCAGCGCAGCGTCCATTCGGGTCCTTCGCGCCTGGCGGCAATAATTGCCACGCCGTCTGCCGGCGCACCACGCTCAACCAGGTAATCGGTAAACCCGCCCCAGACCAGGCGCATATCGACCAGCTGCACTTCCTCTTCGTCGAGCTCAGGCCAACTTATCGGCAACCCCCGCAGTGCGGCTATATCTTCGATGGATTGCCAGGCGTAACCGAATTCAACCGGTTTCAACTCCCGCGTGCGGCCATCATCAATGACCACCCATATTTCCACTGCCGGTCGTTCCTGTTGCCAACGGGCCAATCCGCCTCGCTGCACGACCCGGTCGACCTCCGGCCGCATAAACTGTGCCAGCAAGCGTAATTCCCGGGTGACTTCGCCATCGGCACCGGCCCGGTCCACGTTTTCATATCGAAATGAAAGCAATAGATTGTTGGCATTGCCGATAGCCTCATCAAGGCTTGGCGATAAAGGCATTTCACGTTGACCGCTAAGTTTTTGTAAAACCTGGATCAGCGCTTCCGGTATTGCCGCATTGCGGTCAGCCTCACTTTGACTGGGCACAAGCACTTCACCTGAATACAGGTTTATCTCTGCCGCAGTTGCGATAACCGGCAACTGCAGCATAATAATGATCAGCAGTAAATTTTTCATCAGTAAATTTGCTTATTCCTAGCCTTAATAAGATAACATAGGACGTTACGAACTCGCATAATTAACGGACTCTGAATTGAATACCAAAGTGGAAAATCTATCCGGGGAAAATCCTTCCGGATTAAGTTACCTCGACGCCGGCGTAGACATTGATGCCGGTAATGAACTGGTCGAGCGCATCAAACCTGCGGTCAAATCCACCCACCGCAAAGGCGTGCTGACCGGACTGGGCGGCTTTGGCGGGCTGTTTCAGCTTGATACCGAACGCTACAAAGAACCTTTGCTGGTCTCCGGCACAGATGGTGTCGGCACCAAGTTGCTACTGGCGCGGCAGCTTGATCGCCATGACACCATCGGCATCGACCTGGTCGCCATGTGTGTCAATGACATCCTGACCTGCGGCGCTGAGCCCCTGTTTTTTCTCGATTATTACGCCACCGGAAAGCTCAAAATTGATAATGCCCAGGCGGTCATTGAAGGCATCGCAGAAGGCTGCCGGCAATCCGCCTGTGCCTTGATCGGCGGCGAAACTGCCGAGATGCCGGGCATGTACGGCCAGGATGAGTACGACCTGGCAGGTTTTACCGTCGGTGTAGTTGATCGGCCGCAGTTGATTGATGGCAGCCACATCAAGGCCGGCCATATTGTACTGGGTCTTGAATCATCCGGGCCACATTCCAACGGCTATTCGCTGATCCGGAAAGTGCTGGAACAATCCTCCGATGATCCGTCCATGCCCCTGGATGAAAGCACCCTTGGTGAAGCACTACTTGCACCCACCAGGATTTACGTGAAAACCCTGTTGCCCCTGATTGAACAACACCCGGTTGACGGCCTCGCGCACATCACCGGTGGCGGCATCAGTGAAAACATCATCCGCGTCATACCCGACGGCCTGGGTATTGTAATTGACCTGTCGGCCTGGGAGTTCCCGGCAGTCTTCAAATGGCTGCAAAAATCCGGCGGAATTGATGAACAGGAAATGCTGCGTACCTTCAATTGCGGCATCGGCATGGTGCTACTGGTTGCAGAGAGTGAAGCGGATAAAATCTGCCAGGCACTGGCTGCAGAAGGTGAGGCGGTTCACCGCCTTGGCAAGGTTGGCGAGCATGTGGGTGACGGATCGCGAGTCAACTATATCCGCTCATGAAACAGGATAAGCTGAGAGTCGCCGTACTTATCTCCGGTACCGGCAGTAATCTGAAAGCACTGATCGATGCAGTGGATTCCGGCAAGCTCAAGCTGGAAATCGTCAGGGTGATCTCCAACCGTAAAGATGCGCCCGGACTATCGCACGCCAAAAACGCCGCCATTCCGGTCAGCGTCATCAGCCATGCCGACTTCCCGGACCGTCCGGCACATGATGCTGTCATTACAGAAGTTCTGGAGCAGGAAAAGGCCGAACTGATCATCCTTGCCGGTTATATGCGAATCCTGAGCGAAGCCTTCGCCAACAAGTACTGTGGACGGATGATCAATCTGCACCCTTCCCTGTTGCCCTTGTACAAAGGCCTGGACACCTACAACCGTGTTTTACAGGCCGGCGATGCAGAAACCGGTGCCAGCATCCATTTCGTAACAGCAGGCCTCGATTCGGGCCCGGTCATTTCACAGATCCGGATCCCGGTTTTACCCGATGACAATGCGTCTTCGCTCAGCGCAAGACTGGGCCCGCTGGAACACAAGTTGGTGGTGGCGACCGTCGAACTATTCTGCAAACGAAAAGTCCGTTATGAACAAGGCACGGTTTTGTACCGGGGCCAGGCAATTGAGCAGCCACTACAATTAAAAGATGATGGCACCTTTCTCTAGAATATTAACTTTAGTTCTCAGCACCCCGCTTTTAACCTTCCCGATGGCCTCGCTGGAAGCGGACGAGGGAACCAGTATTCCGCCGGACTACACGGCTGTATACCAGGTGTTGCGCAACGATAAAAACCTTGCCGAGGTAACCGTGCGTCTATCTCACCAGGATGACATCTGGACCTTGCACGGCTTTACCCACGATATGCAGGGCCTGGCTGATGTATTGAATATCAAAGGAGCCCAGACGACGACCGGCACCTGGCAGGACGGCAGGTTCATACCCGACAACTACGAGTTTTCATTCAGCCTGATCGGCTATAAGACTGCCTGGCAGGCAAATTTTGACTGGCCGGTGGGTATTGTCACCACCAGCAGTAAGTCAGGCGACACCGAGCTGACTTTAGCCAGTGATGCAGTTGACCCCTTCTCACTTTCGTTAAACATCAGGTCTCACCTTGCCAATAATCAAACCCGGATGGCGCTCCAGATAGTGGATGAAGATGAAATTGATAGTCATGTATACGAGGTTGATCATCAGGAAGCTGTAGACACCGCACTGGGTTGCCTGCAGACCACACCCGTCAGGCGTGTGCGTAAAAACCAAAAAAGGGTCTCGAGGGTCTGGTATGCAGATGATTACAACTACGTCCCTGTCCTGATGCAACATTCAAAAAAGAACGGTAATAGTTTCAGCCTGCAAATTGTTTCTCTTGATGTAGAAGGGCAATCGGTTCAGCCAGGAACCCCCTGTAGCAGCGATAGCTACGCGGCCCGCTAGTCAGCGTTGGGCACTTCGGTACTCAGACCAAGTGCGTGAATTTCATTGCCCATCAACTCGCCCAGCGTTGCATAAACCATCCGGTGTCTGGCCAGGGTGGGTTTGCCTGCAAATGATGCACAGCGGACCACGGCTTCAAAATGAACCCCGTCATCACCGCTTACAACCACCTCTGCATCCGGCAGGCCTTTACGTATCATTTGCGCTATTGTCGTGCTATCCATAAACTATCGTCCTTTAACTTACACGAACCGCATGACCAGGGGACAAACGGACTTGACCTTTAAGAAGCGCTTATACTAATGGATTCCACTGCCATTAAAAACACCCCATTTATGCAAACCGTTCGCTCGGATCACTATCCCGCATGCTGATAGCCGTCATCCAATTGGTTGCGGGTTTCCTGCTGCTGGTCTGGGGTGCAGACCGCCTTGTTGCGGGCGCCTCTGCAGCCGCACGAAATTTTGGCGTATCACCGCTGATTATCGGCCTGACCGTCATTGGCTTTGGCACCTCGGCGCCTGAACTGGTGGTGTCAGCCATCGCCACTCTGAAGGGGAACCCCGGCCTGGCAGTTGGTAACGCGATTGGTTCAAATATCGCAAATATGGGGCTGGTGCTGGGGGTGACAGCATTAATTTACCCCTTACGGATGGAGTCCACTGCGCTGAAGCGCGAATACCCGGTGCTGCTTCTCATCATGCTGGTATGCTTTCTGATGGCCCTGAATGGCAGCTATAGCCGCCCCGAGGGTTGGGCTTTGCTTACCGGTTTGTTGCTCGTGGTCATCTGGATCATCCGCCTTGGTCTGCACCGGCCACTCTCCGACCCATTGGCAGAGGAGTTTGATGCCGAGATCCCTAAAAACGTCCCAACCAAAGTTGCCCTGTTCTGGCTCATGGTCGGGCTCATCGTGCTACCCGTCAGTTCGACATTCCTGGTTGACGGCTCGATCACCATAGCCCGCTTTCTGGGTTTCACAGATGTTGTCATCGGCCTGACCGTCGTTGCACTGGGCACCAGCCTGCCGGAGCTTGCAACGGCAATCACGGCCGCCCTGAACAAGGAAGACGACCTTGCCATTGGCAACATTATTGGCTCCAATATTTTCAACCTGCTGGGCGTGCTGGGCATTGCGGCCGTTATCCAGCCGATAGAGTTGCAGCCCATCATCCTGGCGCGTGATTTCCCTGCTATGTTCCTGATCACCGGCGCGCTGTACCTGATGGCCTCGGATTTCCATGGCCCGGGCCGCATCGGAAGAAGATCAGGGAGTTTGCTGCTGGCGATGTTTGCCGGTTATTTCATCATGGTGTTGCTCAGTGCCGGCCATGTGAAATCACTGCTGCCAGGCTGAAGTGGCCCCACACAAAACCCATGTCCCGGTCAAAAGCCATTGCCACTAATCAATTGCATGTAATCAATTCGGGTTAGAATACCCCTATGGACATTTCTGAATGACAACCATGGATGCCGCCCTGCAGGAACGCGCCACAAAGATACGCATGCTGGTACTTGATGTAGACGGCGTGCTGACCGATGGCAAGCTGTATTTCGACCACCTGGGTAATGAAATGAAAGCCTTTAATACACGCGACGGCCTGGGTATGAAAGCCCTGCAGCGAAGCGGTATAGAAGTTGCCGTGATAACCGGCCGAAAATCCGAAGCCGTTGCACAGCGCATGGCCCAGCTGGATATCCAGCATGTTTACCAGGGCCGCGAGGACAAGCTGAACGCATTCCTGCATCTGCTGGAAGCCACCGGACTGGATGCACAACAGATCTGTTTCGCCGGCGACGACTGGATAGATCTTCCGGTGCTCATGAGGGTGGGTCTGGCCGTCTCGGTGGCAGACGCCGAGGACCGCGTCAAGGAGCAGGTCCACTGGATCACCACGCGCAATGGCGGTGATGGTGCCGTGCGCGAAATTTGCAACCTGATACTGGCGGCACAAGGCAAAGAGCAGACCATCCTGGATGAAATTCTGGCATCATGATCACGCAGAAAACACAACGTGGCCTTATAGCCCTGGTGGTGATTACAGCAATCAGTTCATGGGTCAACCGCGAGCAGGAACGTGAAACCCCGAAAGCGGTTGCGGATTTGGATCCCAAACTGAATTATGTATTACGCGATTTTGAATTACAGTTTTATGACGAAAGCGGACAAACCACCATCAATATGCGCGCACCCGTTTTGAGAAATAACCCAAAACTGCAATTGGGCACCATTGAGCGTCCCGTCATCCGACTGAACCAGCCCGGCCTGGCGTGGGATGTCACGGCAGATACAGCCACGATAACGGCTGACAAAGAGCATGTTTACCTGGCCGGGCAGGTAAAAGTACTCAGGCGTGAACTGGTCAGCGGTAACCAGGTCGAACTCAATACCCACGAAGTTCAGGTTGAGGTCACACCACAAACCGCCAGCACCGATCAACCGGTTAGTTTATTCGATGGCATTAACCATATGGATGCCATAGGCATGGATCTGAACATGAAAAACGACAGGTTTAAATTAAGACAACAGGTTGAAGCCAGCTATGCAGTCAACTAACCGGCACGCCATAATCCGAACCAGCCTTTGGCCACTTTCATACCTGCTGGTTTTGGGCCTGCTATTTTTGAGCCTGCCGTTGATGGCACTGGAGTCAGACCGGCAGCAACCCCTCGAGGTTAACGCCGACTCCACCGACGGAACGCTGGGTGACGGCATAACCACCTTGAGGGGTGATGTTGATATTCGCCAGGGCACCCTGCACATTACCGCCGATGAGGCCGAGGTTAAAAAAACTGATGGCCGGGTGAATTCGGTAATCTTCCGTGGCAAACCGGCATTTCTTGAGCAGGATATCGAAGAACAAGGCCTGGTCCAGGCAACCGCCAATATCATTGAATACCAGGTCGCCAATGGGCTGGTAGTTCTGACCGGCAACGCCGATGTCAAACATCCGCAATACCAGATTTCCGGGGAGTCGCTGACCTATGACCTGAATATCCAGCACTTCCAGGGCAGTGGTGACGGAAATGGCAATGGCAGGATTCATATCCGCCTGGACCCGGAGGTCATTAACAAAGAGAGCGAGAAAAAGAACAAGAAACACCCTGACCAGACAACTGAGCCAGAATCACCAGCAAAGGATGATTCCGCTGAGGAAAACAACTGATATGCTCAGAGCGACCAACCTGCACAAATCCTACCGCAAAAAGGCTGTCGTGCGTGGCGTCAACATCGTGGTCGAACCAGGCAAGGTGGTTGGTCTGCTTGGACCCAACGGTGCCGGCAAAACCACCTGCTTCTACATGATTGTTGGACTGATTCCGACCGATAAGGGCAGCATTACCGTCGACAATGTGGATATCACCCACAAGCCGGTTAATGTCCGTTCCGGTCTTGGCGTCGGCTACCTGCCACAGGAGGCTTCCATCTTCCGTAAACTCTCCGTACGCGACAATATCATGGCCATCCTGGAACTACGCCGTGACCTGGATCTTGATAGCCGCAACGAGATACTACAAACACTGATGGAAGAGTTGGGTGTATCACACCTTTCAGAGCAAATGGGCCAGGTATTATCAGGCGGGGAGCGGCGCCGGGTTGAAATTGCCCGTGCACTCGCCGCAAGGCCAAGATTTATTCTGCTGGATGAACCTTTCGCTGGGGTTGACCCGATTTCGGTCAGGGAAATTCAGGAAATCATCAAACATCTGACAAGCCAGGACATCGGCGTCCTTATCACTGACCATAACGTTCGCGAGATGCTGGGTATTTGCCATCATGCCTATATAATGAATGAAGGGCAGGTTCTGGCTGAAGGCAACGCGGAAACTATCATGGCCAACGAAGAAGTGCGTAAAGTTTACCTTGGTAACGAGTTCAGGCTCTAGATGGCCAATCCATCATTACAACTCCGACTCACCCAAAAACTGGCGCTTGCGCCACAGTTGCAACAGGCCATCCGCTTGCTGCAACTCAACCGTATCGAACTGCGTGACTATATTCAGGAGCTGGTTGACGGAAATCCGCTGCTGGACCAGGAAGATAATACGGAGCAGACAAGCGAAACCCGGGAAGAGGTTTCTCTCGAAGCTGAAATGGCTGAAACCCGTAAATCAGAAAGTGAGCAGGATTACGCCACCGATGACTACGAGAGCGATCAGTGGCAGGACAATGCCGGGCAGGAACAATGGGCGGACAATGCAGGCTGGTCCGATGATTTTTCTGAACGTCAGATAGCCGATACCAGTTCTGATTCCTTGCGTGAACATTTACTCGCCCAAATTCAACTTGCCCATTTTAGTGAACTGGATGCAGCCATCGCCGCAGCCATTGTCTACGCCCTGGATGATGATGGCTTCCTGGTAGATGACATCCCGGAAATACGCGATAGCCTGTTACCGGAAATCCAGGTTGAAGAGGATGAAATCACAGCCGTTTTGCACCGGGTACAGCGCCTGGAACCGGTCGGCGTTGCCTCCCGTGATACCGGGGAATGCATCTGGGTGCAACTGCGAGCGCAACCGGCGGGAACCCCCGGTGTTGATCTGGCGCTCCGCCTGGCACGTGATTACCTGAAGCTGATTGCCGACAATGCCTATGAGGACATGATGCGGGCGACCGGGGCAACATCTGAAAACCTCAAACAAGCACTGGAACTGATCAGGGGGCTGGAACCACGCCCGGGCGCACGCTTTGATAACCGTCGCGATGAATACCTGATACCCGATGTTTTCGTGCGCCTGGATGGTGACGACTGGGTGACAACACTGAGCCCGGAAAGCAACCCCAGCTTGCGCCTGAACAAGTACTACATCACCTTGTTACGCAAATCGGGCGGCAAGGACGCAGAATATCTGCGCGGCCGTTTGCAGGAAGCACGCTGGCTGCTGTCCAGCCTCGAATTGCGCAACAATACCCTGCTGAAGGTATCCCAGTGCATTGTGGATACCCAGAAGGCCTTTTTAACCGATGGTGAAATCGCTATGAAGCCATTGATTCTAAAAGACGTTTCAGAAAAGGTAGGGGTTCATGAATCAACAGTATCAAGGGCTACAACACGAAAATACATGCTGACGCCAAGGGGTATTTTTGAGCTGAAATACTTCTTCTCCAGCCATGTGCGCACGGTCAGTGGTGGGGTAATCAGCGCCACTGCCATCAAAGCCAGAATTCAGATCCTGATCGAAAATGAGCCACAGAAACAACCATTGAGTGACCAGGAACTTTCACATATTTTACGTGATACTGGAAT
>Ga0190293_1000453_pt1 | contig 14626 bp, 7 predicted proteins | sample 48693001_MG_FD_161671 | JGI IMG/M metagenome (GOLD analysis project Ga0190293, IMG submission 161671) | Hydrothermal vent microbial mat bacterial communities from Southern Trench, Guaymas Basin, Mexico - 4869-30-0-1_MG | ecosystem: Environmental > Aquatic > Marine > Hydrothermal vents > Microbial... | reverse complement strand
GTTCAAATGGTTTGACGCCCAGATGTTCTTGTTGGTGACATTCGTGGCGGTGGGCATTATTACGGTGGGAAGTCTATTCAAGATGCTGCAGCTGAAAAAAGGGGGAAGCTATGTAGCGGAGCACCTTGGTGGTAGGCGGGTAAACCGTTTGTCTGCCGACAAAGACGAAAAAAGACTGCTCAATGTGGTGGAGGAAATGGCCATCGCATCCGGTGTGCCGGTACCCCAGGTGTATCTTATGACGGAGGAGGAAGGCATCAACGCGTTTGCGGCCGGCTATACGCCTGGGGATGCCGCGATTGCCGTCACGCGTGGCTGCCTCTCGACGTTGAACCGCGAGCAGTTGCAGGGGGTGATCGCCCATGAATTCAGCCATATCTTGAATGGCGATATGCGTTTGAATATACGCCTGATCGGTTTTTTATACGGTATCATGGTGATTGCGATTGTGGGCCGGAGCGTCCTGTGGAGCAGCAGAAGGTCGGGAAGTAAAAAGGGAGGCGGGCAGACAGCACTCCTGGCCCTGGCGTTGGTGGTGATCGGATATGTGGGTCAGCTTTTTGGCCGGATCATCCAGAGCGCGGTCTCACGACAGCGGGAATTTCTTGCAGATGCATCTGCTGTCCAGTTTACGCGAAACCCGGGCGGCATTGCCGGAGCCTTGAAAATTATCGGTGGATTCAGCAAAGGCTCCAGGATCGAGTCTCCCAACGCACATGAAGCCAGTCACCTTTTTTTTGGTACGGCGATCCGTTCTTTGTTTGCAACACACCCACCCCTGGATGAAAGAATCCGCAGAATCGAACCCGGGTATTCCAGCCGCGTGAATGAATCCGAATCGTTATCCGAGACGGTTCCCGGAGGGCGATTCGATTCGTCGGTATCCATGATGGCAGCCGATTCAGGAGAAGCCAGGCAATACATCGGCCACATGACACCCCGGCATGTAGACTACAGCTCCCAGCTCTTGTCTGCGCTTCCGGGTAAGATACGGGATGAGCTGGATGACCTGCTGGGGGCCACGGCAATTGTCTGCGGTCTCTTGCTGGACAGCGATCTAAAGGAAAGAGATCGCCAGATCAAGGTGTTGAAAAAAACGGCACCGGTTGAAGTCGTTCGCCAGACGCTGATTCTCGAAAAAGAGATAAGAAGCTTGAAACCTGTTTTTTACCTTCCTGTTTTGGAACTGGCCATCCCGACGCTCAGAGGTATGTCAGCAGCACAGGTTGCAGGGCTGAAACGCTATATTCAGGTTCTGGTAGAGGCGGACGGCAAACTGACCCTGTTCGAGTTCGTATTGGAGAAGATTGTGACGCATCAGCTCGGCATGGTTTACAGCCATTCGAAAAGGCAGACTATCGTTAAACGAATGGACCTTCTGCTGCCGCAGATGGTCAACCTGCTGTCCGTGCTTGCAAAATCGGGAAACAAGGATATTCAGGAGGCGGAAAAAGCGTTTAAGGCAGGATTTGAACAGCTAAGATCGGCAGGGGTAACACGCAAGGAATCGATGTCGGAAACCGTATCTTTCAAAGAGGTCGATGTTGCTCTCAATCGTTTGGCACTGGCCGCTCCAAGCATTAAACGCGTTATCTTCGATGCCTGTTGCGCGTGTGTTTTGTTCGATACAAAAGTCTCGATTCCGGAAGCGGAACTCTTGCGGGCCACGGCTTCGGTCATGGACATTCCCGTGCCGCCGTTTCTTTTTCACCCCATAAAATCGTAGAGACGATTTTATGAAACGCGACGTTGTCACTTCTTTGTAGAACGTTTTTGCAGGTCTAAAGACCCGCACTACATTAAATGGAACTACGTATCGCTTTAAGTTAATGATATTTGGTTTAAAGGAATGAAGCATGTCAAAGCCAATGGATAATTCAGATTCACAGCTTCCGATTCATTTTGAGGATACATCCATTGCGTTTCAGCATAAATCCGACAGAGACCTGCAGTTGTCGTATCTGATTTTCCTGCTGACCAAGCGCCCCTTCCTGGTAAAATTTCTGTCGAGAGCCGCCAAACTGTCCCTTTCCATGGGGCTTCCCGTCAAACCACTCATCAAGGCCACTGTTTTTAGGCAGTTCTGCGGCGGCGAGACCCGCCGCGAATATCAGAAAGTAATCGCGCAACTGGGTAGATCGGGTATCGGCGCTATCCTGGATTATTCTGTGGAAGGGGGTGGGGACGAAGCCGGCTTTGAAGAAACAAAGAATGCGATTTTGCAGACCATCCGACAGGCGGGGTCGGATAAGAACATTCCCTGTGCCTGTATGAAAATGACCGGTATTGTCGCTGAATCACTGCTCGAAAAAATGACAGCCGGGGGTGCCTTGTCAAAAGAAGATGAACCGGCCTGGGAATGCTTGAAGCAACGCCTGTCTGACATCTGTAAGCAGGCTGAAGAAGGTGGCACACCCATCTACATCGATGCGGAAGAGAGTTGGATCCAGGGTATCATCGATGATCTGGCTGAAGAGATGATGTTGATTTTCAACCAGAAAAAAGCCATTGTTTTCACAACATTACAAATGTACCGCACGGACCGGGTCGACTATTTTAAACGATTGATCGAAAATGCTCGACGCAATGCTTTTCTGCTGGGAGTTAAAATCGTTCGAGGCGCCTACATGGAACAGGAAAGGGAACGGGCCAGGCACTGGGGGCACCCGTCGCCCATCTATCCGGATAAGCCGGCAACCGACCGGTCTTTCGACGAAATATTGCGTTTATTCATGGATCATATCGATGTGGTGGAGATTTGTGTCGGGACCCACAATGAAACCAGTTGCAAGTTACTGGCAGACTTCATGGCTGAGAGGGGTATCCCCAACGACCACCCGCACGTCTATTTTTCACAGCTATACGGCATGAGCGATCATATCAGCTACAAACTGGCCGATGCCGGATACAACGTGACCAAGTACCTGCCCTTTGGCCCGGTGGCATCGACGCTGCCGTATCTGGCCCGGCGGGCCGAGGAAAATACGGCCATTGCCGGTCAGATGAGCAAAGAACTCGAAATTATTGTCAGGGAGCGGCAGCGGCGGAGGGCTGCCGGGTAAAAAGATCTTTAGTTGCAACCTTGAGGTAGAGGTTGTCACGAGACTTTCGAAGATTTCTAAACCCTCGGCGAACACCCACACCGTCCGACTTGACAGGATGGCTGGTTTTGTGTTATATTATGGACAGTTGCGTTTTTTTCGACACATAAAGGGACAAGACAGACTGGAGGTAGATTACTATGGAAGGTGTTCCATTTCCGGACAATGGTGGCAGACGAATATCAGAAGACAGGCGGCAGACAGCAGCCCCCGGGTATTCACCCGAGAAAAGATCCGATCAAGATCGCAGGACTATCTCAGATCGACGGGAGACCCCCAGAATGTAGTACCTAAGGGTTCGCGCAGAAATAAGTTCGCAGATTTTCAGAGTTCAGGCGCCCGTTCAGCAAGGCGCGAAAATGTAGGAATATCAAGCATATTTCGAGTTTTCGCAATCCCGCTTCAGCGGGACTGAGCGGGGTGGATAGGCGCTGAAAATGACAAGAGCAGGCGTTTGCTCTTGTAATCCGTCAGAGCAACATCCTTTCCGGACATATCAATGGCTTGAAATGGTGGTGCCGATTGCCCTTTTTTAAGTGTCATATTTTCTCCCTCAGTCTGGGGGGCTGAACATAGACCCTACGCAATCCTTCCTTGAGTGAAATGGCGCTATCCGGACAGAATCTGGCACAGACCCCACACCCTATGCAGGCATTTTCATCCCGCTCTGCAAAACCGTTATCATCCAGCGCAATGGCATCTGTCGGGCACCAGTCCACGCAGGTACCGCAGCCGGTGCAGAGGTCCTGGTCGATCATGGCAAGATGATAGGTGGAGTTGATGAGCGGCATGGTCCCGTTTCGCCAGAGACCGAAAGTGTCGCAACAGTCTTTGCAGCAGTTACAGATGCTCGTTTCCGGACTGGTTTCCCTGGATCCGGGGTGAAAGGCCTTGTGGACGAGGCCGGCTTCTTCTGCTTCCTTCATGATCTTAAGGGCTTCTTCACGGGTAATTTTCTTGGCAAATCCCTGGGCAACCGTGTGCTGTGCGGATTTTCCGAAGGTAAAGCAATTCAGCATGGGGGCGCTGGTGGCACAATCATCCCCCAGAAGACTCCGCCGTTGCCTGCAGAAACAATACCCTACGGCAATTTCGTCAAACTTGTTGATGATGTCTTCAATTGTCTGGCTCGGGAGGACAAAATCTTCCGGCATGTCCACGCTCTGGTCGACTGTTATCTTTTGGATTGTTTTGCCGTTATCGGTTTGGCCTGTGGGAACGGTCCGATCAACAGCCGGTGCAACTTCAAACAGGGGTTTGAGCGCATCGTAGTTATTCTGGATCTCGTCTTTCAACTCTGCCAGAAGGGTTTCGAACAGTTCAGCCAACTCCCGCTCCTCGTCACTGCCGGTCAACTGGGTCATAAATTTGTATTCCATAAGACCAATCATCACCAGTGGAAGCAGACGATAAATCATTACGCCGTTCGAACTGGGTTGGTTGAAGAGCAAACCCGCTTTGGCGAGGCTGTTGGCAAGCCTTTCGATAGTCTCCTCGGAAAAGCTGCTGGTCTGTTTAAGCTGGTCCATGGTTTGCGAGGAGGCTTCATTGAATGCACAGATCAGGTCGAGCTCTTCCTCTTCCTTCACCACACGTTTGATAATTGTTATGGCTGTTTCACTCAAAGGGAAGGGGAACATGCCCTGTTTGCAGATAACACCCGTGGCTTTTTTGAATTTGTCTTCCAGTGTCAACTCTGTCATTGTATCTTCTCCATTCCTATCAAAGGTGGTTGTCTATATCCATTACTACATTTATGTTGCCGATCGGCTTCCGATGTTTTATTGGGGACATACCATAATATGGGCGCATTTGACAGATTGTCGTAGAAAAAAATGAAAACAGGTTCATCATTTTATAGCAAGGAGTATTCAGATGGTCGATGCAACATTTGAAAAAGTCACGACATCGGATAAACCTCTCTTTGGTCCCCGGAAGCTGTTGTTGTGCGGGTTTCCATCCGGAGCCCAACCCAAGTTTGGAACCGTTCTCGAAATGGTCGGTCTGCGGGAAGTCCCAAAAATATGGGTGTCGGATGATCAGGGCGACATGGCGCTGTCAGCACTCTTGCAGCTTCCCGACAACAGCGGCGAGTCTGTTTCTTCGAATCTTCCACGGGCAATCGTTGTTGCGGGTATTTCACAAAACGAACTCATCAGCCTCATGACGGTGTGCAAAAAAGCCGGTATGATGAATGCGTTGTGGGCCACGCTGACGCCTACGTCGGAGAACTGGACCATCCAACAGTTGCTTGCAGAGCTTGCAGCAGAACGAAAAGCCATGACCAAGAAATCATAATGCCTAACTTAAGAGATGCAACAGAGAAGCGATTCGAATGGTTGGGTGCATGGTTGTATGACAACCCCGTTAAGGTGTTGCTGGCCACGTGTCTGCTGGTGGGATTTTTTGTATTTCAGATTCCCTCCATCTCCATCGACACCTCTTCGGAGGCCCTTCTCAAGAAAGAAGATCCCAGCCTTTTAGAATACAACCGGTTCCGGGACCAGTTTGGCCGGGCAGAATTGATTGTCATCGCCGTTCAATCCCCGGAAATATTCAGCAGCACCTTTTTATCACGGCTTCAATCTTTCCACCAGGACCTTGAAGACGAGATCCCCTATCTCCGGGAGGTCACCAGCCTGATCAATGTCCGAAGCACCCGGGGAGACAAGGATAGTCTCATCGTAAAGGATCTCCTGGAAGACTGGCCCGAGCATCCGACGGACCTGGCACAGTTAAAAAAAGAGGTCTTGTCGAACCCGTTCTATCTCAATTACCTCATATCCGAGGATGCCCAGGTTACCGCCATCATCGTTGAGACAGAAGCGGCAGTGACAGACAAACCTTCGCAGACTGAAGATTTTCTGGATGCATTTGATGAGAAGATCTCTGAAACGGCCTCGCCCGGAGAAAAGCCACATTATTTTTCGGAAAAAGAGAATAAAGAAGTGGTAATGGCCATCAACCGGGTGGTAGGGCGCCACAGCAAGAACGACTTTCCAATAACGGTATCCGGAGGCCCGGTGGTGGTGAATGCTTTTAACCAAGCCACCATGAGTGATATTCGCAGATGCATTGTGCTGTCACTGGTATCCGTGGCATTGTTTCTAGGGATTCTTTTTAGAAGGATTTCCGGCGTGATCCTGCCCATGGCCATCATCAATTCCGCCCTGTTTTCCACCATCGGCCTCATGTCTCTTACCGGAATTCCAATCAAGATTACCACCACCGTTATTCCGGCTTTCCTTTTGTCTGTAGGTGTTTGCGATTCGGTACATGTGCTGGCTATCTTCTATCGGATGCTTGACCGGGGACAGAGCAAAAGAGAGGCCATTGCAAAAGCCCTGGGACACTCGGGGATCCCCATCGTTATGACAAGCCTGACAACCGCTGCCGGCGTCCTCTCTTTTCTCTTTGCCGACTTGAGAGCCATTGCAGAGATCGGTATTTTTGCCGCTGCCGGCGTAGTGCTCGCTCTGTTGTACACAGTTGTTCTATTGCCGCCGCTGCTGGCATTGACGCGGATCACAGCAAAACATGACATGCCTGCCCGCATGGGGACCATGGATCGGTTTCTCGAAGCAATTGCCGTTATATCCACTTCCCACCGGAAAAAAATCATGGTGGCCGGCGGCTTAATTTTTATGGTGGCCTTTCCGGCGGTATTTCTGCTTAATTTTTCTCACAATATCGTCGAGTATTTTCCGGACGACTCTCCCTACAAACAGAATCTCGGTTTCATCGACACCCGACTGAAGGGGAGTATCACTCTGGAGATTGTGCTGGATACCCATCGTGAAAACGGGTTGCATGCGCCTGAAGTTCTCAACCGGATCGAGTCGTTTGGCAGGCAGACGGAAACGTTCCACCAGGACGGTATCGCCGTGGGGAAGGTCTTTTCTATTACGGACATTTTGAAGGAAATCCACCAGGCGCTGAATGAGAACGACCCAGCCTATTACAGTATTCCACAGGACCGGCGCGTTGTGGCACAGGAACTCCTGCTGTTTGAAAACAGCGGGTCGGACGACCTGGAACGCATCGTGGACAACCAGTTCAGCCAGACGCGAATCACCATCAAAACGCCCTGGGTGGATGCTGTAGTTTGCGAGAAATTTATCGATAAAATACAGCAACGACTGTCAGATCAATTCCAGGATTCCGCGTCGGTTCATGCCACGGGCCTGATGGCCCTTTTGGCAAGGGCTATCAGCGCAGCCATTTACAGCATGACAAAAAGCTATCTGGTGGCGTTCGTCGCCATTACAATCCTGATGGTAGTATTGATTGGAAATTGGAAACTCGGACTTGTGAGCATGGTTCCGAACTTTTTACCGATTCTCACGACCATGGGAATTATGGGTCTGTTAAATATCCCCCTGGATATCAACAGCCTGATGATCGGAAGCATTGCCATCGGGATCGTGGTGGATGACACGGTCCATTTCATCTACAATTTCCAGAAATATTATGAGCGGACCGCAAATCCGTATGAAGCGGTGCGGGAGACGTTGCTGGGGACCGGGCGGGCGCTTCTGATTACGTCACTGGTTCTATGCACCGGATTTTTTATCCTCATGTTCGCGTCCCTGAACCACCTGGTAAACTTTGGTTTCTTTACCGGGATCACCATCTTGATTGCTCTGGCGGCGGATTTTTTCCTGCTGCCGGCAATTATGGTCCTAATGAGTTCATCAAACGCAATCCAACCAAGTTAGAATCGCATTGGAAAGCAGCCGGTTGGCAGATTTTATCCGCCCTCGCAGAATACCACGGGCTTGCCCGTGGACGAATGCCAAAAACATAGGTAGATTGCTACGGCGTGATGTCACCCCACAGATGAGGCGGATAACCACGGAGTAGCCGAAGGCGAAGACGGGTATTTTAATGGGACCACGGGTTACCCGTGGGGATCCATATAACCGATAACGGTAGCACTAAAATGATGAAATATCCGGGCGGGTGTTTGCCGGATATTTCATGAAGGGTTCAGCACGAGCGTCGTCTGGGTGTGTGCCTGGATCGCTTCATCGCTGAACCACCAGTAAACTTTTTCACCGCTGATGAAAGGTTTGATCTGGTCCTTGGTGTGCGGATGAAACAAGCGTCCGCTCACGCCGCCCGGCAGCACAGCCAGAACTTTCTCCGGATCACTCAGATCGGCCACCATGCGCATGGAATCCGAGACGATGACGTCGAAAGGCTTGTTAAAAGCATAATAGTTGCGCAACAGCGTTTCGGAAGAACCCCCCACCGGAATCTTTCCACTCCCCACCAGCCCTTTTCCGAAGCCTTCCCGCCGGATCGGGCTGACATGTTCGATGGTGTGTATTTTTCCCCACTCCCATTTGTCTGGTGAATCTCCCATTTCAGCTTTTAACTGGTCCGCGGCTTTACGGCCTGCCCGGAGGAAAAGGTCGTCCCGTGTCTCTTTAATCTGCTTCGTCGAAATGTCATCGAACCAGGGAGAATCATTCTCTTCCACCATTTTAAACAGTCTTTCCTGCCAGAAGTACCAGTTGTCCAGCAGTGTTTCGCTAAGGTCCTCACCCAGTTCGTCCTGAAAGGTCATCAGTGCAAAAAACCGGTAGGTGGACTGGAAAATGGCCGGAGCAGCTTTGTCGGCGTCGTCATGAAAATCCCATGCTGAAAGTATCCGGCCCATCTCTGCGGTTTCCTGGCGGGTGTTCAATGCTGCAGCCATGATCGGCGCAATGGTTTTGGCCATTAGATTAAGCGTGTCTCGCTGGTATTGCCAGTGATCTTCAGCTGTTTTCAGGCCCGGTGAATCCAGGAGCTGTTTCAGTCGCCGGTATCGAAAGGAGGCTGCAGCATGGGAAGAGTAGTAATAGGGATAGTCGCTCGGGGGGGTATAGTGATTGCATGTCCCCACCCACCCCTTGTCCGGGTTGAAAGCATGCGGCATTTCTTCGAAGGGGATCCAGCCCTTCCAGTTGTCGCCGCTGTCTGAAACAACATAAGGAAGGGTGCCGTCTCTCTGTTCCCGGATGGGCAATTTCCCGGAGGTCTGCCATCCGAAGTTGCCGTCTGTGTCTGCAAAGGCAAAGTTAAGCATGACAAAGTTGAGATTTGAGAGGGCAGAACGAATTTCAGGAGCAGATCGGGCATACAGAAGCTTTTCCAGCCCGATATCCGGCTGGATGGTTTCGAAGGGCGCCCACCTGAGGGTCAGGACTCTGTTCGTCTTCAGTTTCGGGAAAATATCAGACACCACCGGTCCCCGGCGAGTCATGCGAATTTGAATGGTTTCCTGACGGATACCGTCAGGGGCATTTTTGTCCTTGATGGAAAGATTTTCTTCCAGAACGGCAAAGGGCATCGAGGTGTCCCCTTCCATGTAATGGTCGGGGTTTGCCGGATCGATAGTTTCCACATACAGATCCTGGGCATCGCCGTAGGAATTGGTAACACCCACGGCAACATGCTCGTTACGAAATATAATCATGCCGCCCAAGCCTGGAAAGCCGGCTCCCACAACGCGAAGATCAGGTGTTATCACTGCACAGGGGTACCACGGGCCGGGCAGGATTCGGGCATCCAGATGGGGGTCGTTGGCTAATATGGGTTTGCCGCCGGGTGAAAACCGGGAAGAAACCACCCAGTTGTTGCTGCCGATTTTCAGGGGGCCATCTGAGAGATAATCTCTTACCTCCGAGCCCGAGGTCAATCCGAGCGGTTTTTGCAAAGCGTTCAGGGCATATCCGTTCCGGGCATTATCAGACAGGTCATCCGGATTGAGGTTGAGGGGGAAAAGGCTCTTGGCTTTTTCGGGACCGATGACGTCCACCAGCATCTGGGCAATGATTTCCGTCTTGAGGTTGGCTGCGGAATTCCAGCTCAAAAGATAGGCCAGGGACAGAGAATCCTGAATGGTCCATTTTGTGGGGGTAATCCCGGCCAGTTTGAATTCAAGATGGTGGGTATCCTTGCGGGTTTCGATGTAGGCGTTGACGCCGTCAACGTATCGCTGAAGCAGGCGCCGGGGTTCAGGTGCCAGGATGTCTGCCTGTTGTTTGGCGTTGCGAAAAAACCCAATGGTACGCATGCGGATATCCAGTGACCTGGCCTTTTCTCCGGCGAGTTCGCAGATTCTTCCCTGGGCAAAGCGACGGGTGACCTCCATCTGGAAAAGCCGGTCCTGGGCGGTGACAAAACCGTATGCCATCATGGCATCATCTCTGTTCCGGGCATAGATATAGGCCATGCCTTTTTCATCCCGCAATACTTTTACGGGTGCTTTCAGGCCGTTCAATTTCAATTCACCGCTGTCCTGATAGTCGTTCAGGAAAGAGCATCCCCAGAGAAATGCGCAACTGATGACGAGGAGCGAAACGGTCTGGATCATCCTTTTGTAGTTGGTTTTCATGTCTGAATAGCCCTCTTCATTATTTGCAGTCCACCGAAACATATTCACTATAAACAGAGTTGAACTAGCGGCCGACAAATAATCCTTTTTCGATCTGTTCGGTATAACGGTCTCTAAGAAACTCAAACAGTTTCTCGATCGAAAAAAGATCATCCGTCAACCTTCGCAGGAGCCATGGTATTTTGTTACCCATAGTTTTACAATAAATTTTCATGCGGTTGTACTTAAATGATCGATAGGGCATTTCAGTATAAAGAGTTTGTTTCATACGTCGTTGTGTGCGGTTGAGCATGAAAATTTATGTCAACTACGAACAGGGTTGTCCACAAAAAATCAGATCAATAAAATTCTTACACGATTGTTATGCTGAAATCAGAAAGAGTGCCACCAACGCTACTGCAACGCCGAGCCACTGGTGGCGGTTGAGTCTTTCCTTGAGAAAAAACCATGCCAGCATGACGGTGGCCGCTGGAAAGAGGGAGGAGAGCATAGCGGAGATATCAAGACGGCCGATGTTGGTTGCCAGGGCAAAGAACATGTTGCCCATGACATCACAAATGCCTGCCAAAGAAATAAAGGGGAGTTGGCTTTTTTCAGGGACCCGTGCATTTGAACTGGCTATAAACAGAATTGACATTATCAGGAGCGACACGCAGCGTGTTCCCACAAGAGGCCAGAGAACCGATTCCTGGATAGCTCTGTCGATGAGGATAAAAAAGAGACCAAAACCGATTCCAGACAGCAGGGGCAGGGTAACCTCGGTGTGACGGTATCTTTTCTCTTTTGTTTTTGAGAAGGAGAGAAGCCAGACTGAAGACAGCGCCAGGACCAGCCCCAGTATCTGGGGGACCCTTGGTAAGCCCTCTTTAAAGAATGCAAAACTGATAGGGATCAGTGCCGTAACAATAGCGGACAGGGGTGCAACGATACCCATCCGGCCCCGGGAGAGGCCTTCGTACAGGGCGATAAGACCCAATACCCCAAAAACACCTGCCAGTCCTCCGAAGACCATATCCCGCAGTGGTGGGAGTGATTCTGAAAAAACCATTGCAAGCAGGAAGAGAAACGCGGCCCCGATCAGTTGTGAAAAAAGAACCACACTGATAACGCCGCTCTTTCGCGATGCAAACCCGGCGCTGAAATCCCCGGCGCCCCAGGTGATGGCGGAGCTGAGACCATAAGTGATTGCCAATGCTTCCGGACCGATCATAAAATCGGCCCTCCAACTTTATTCGTAGAAGGCCCTAATTTATATTTGGCAAAGGCCAGAAAAAGGATCAACCCAAAGACAAATGTCCAGGGGAACCATTGAAAGGATTGAATAAAAACCAGGTTCTCAAGAAGTTGGGGTGCAAGATCGGGTTGTTTTTCTAAAATGCCGGGTCTCAGCATGGCAATAAGGAATGCATAGAGCAACCCGATCATGCCGTAAGAGAGATTCATGAAAAGTCCTTTGAAACTCAAAACCGTGGCGCGTTGATGCGATTCCGTAATGTGATTCAGATAGTGACTTACAAAAAATCCGATGGTGTAGCTTCCGCTGTAGAGAATAACAACCGGGATCAACCCGTAGAGCGGTTTGAAAAAAGTCATGCCGTAAAAACCGACAATGGTGGTGGTGCTGACCATGAGCAGGTTAAACCGGGGCGTATGTTGCTCGACCATTTTCATGGATATGCGTGGTATAATAATACCTATCAGGGCCATACCGGAGCCGATGATGCCGAACATGGCTTCGGGAATTTCGATGAGCCGGTAATATTGACTGCCCAGTGTCCCTGCCATGCGGATGATGCTGTCAAAGAGGAGCCCTGCTGCGATAATGATCATGGCAAAAGGGGTCTGCAGAATCCATTTGCCGGCCCCGAGTGTCTTCATAAGGATTTCCCTGATGGTGAGCCCGCATGTTTCAAGAGCGCTGCATTCGTCATTTAATAAGGTCGGGTCTGAATCCGTCATGCGCAGTGTTGAATATAAAGTCAGCAGGGCCATAATAAGGGTCAGGTAAATGGGAAATCGGATGGTGACATCCTGCGTCAGGGAGACCTGCCATCCAAACCAGCCCATCAGGCGCTGCATAAATACCGGATCGTAGATAGCCGCACCTATTGCCATGGCGAAAATACGTCCAATAGCGCGCATACGCATTTGCATGGCCAGGACCTTGCTCCATTGCCCATCCAGCCCCACCTCCTTCAATGAATCGAATGCAATGGCCTCATCAGCACCGCTGGCAGCGGCTTCGGCGGTACCACTCAGAACGCGATTGACCAGGAAGATGGCAAACAACAGGGTCGGATGCCCCAGGGGGACGATGCACAGAAGTAACAATTCGGCAATCATCAGGAGACTGGAAAAGATGAGCATGTTCCGGCGCCCCCAGATGTCTGCCAGGGCACCGGATGGAACTTCCATCAATACAATGGCTCCAGCCCAGACGGCATTCAAGATGGCAAATTGGGAAATGGTGAGACCGAAATCGAGAAACAGAATCGTGAATACGGGGTAGTAGAACCGGGCATTGAAAAAAACCCGAAAGGCAATGAACATGCGGATATTGTTCAATGCAAATGGTGATGAAGCGGTTTGTGTTTTATTCATGTCTCTGTCCATCTTTAATAACTGCGGTGGTGTAGCGGCAACGATCTTCTGTTCGGTTCTGCAAGAAAAAAATCAGTCTCAAACATAGGCATTCATTAAAATTTTGCAATATGTATATATAACCTGAATTGAGCGATTTTTATCTCGATCTGCACCGATCTCTTGCGGATCGAGGGTTCGCAAAAAGCCTCGACAGATCCACGGGTATGCCTGTGTTTTTTGCGAACCCTTCTCCATCAAGATCTCGGCACACCTCTTCGGGAAAAATCGCTCAGTTCAGGTAAAAAATGGGACTTGTACAGAGACGTCAGTTGTCGTACTAATAATAAAAACTAAGATGAGCGTTTCAAATTTTAAGAATATGGGATTTAGAAATAAATTCAAAGGATTTGATTCATTTGGATAAAGAGTCAATATGATGACGAAACTGAAACTGCTAAGGCTTAAAAACGCCCTGCTCTTTGCAAATATCATTTCGAACATGATTGGTATCCTGGTGATTATTTTCATCCTCAGGAGCACGGGTGACCTGATTGCGCCCGAGGTCCGCATGCTGGCGAATCGCATCCATATATATTTTTTACCCCTGTCTTTACTGATCCCAATTGCTATTACCATTGCTTATGAAAAGCCGATCCGGCATTATCTGGAAAAGCAGTATCAAAATGAACCACTCTCGGAAGAAGTCACCCTTCGGGCACGCCGACGGCTTTTGAACGAACCGCTTTTCTTGATCCTCCTGGATTTCATTGTCTGGCTCGTGGCTGGATGCGTCTATTCAGGGGTGTTCTGGTTAAATGGTGCCGGCCGGGAGCCCATCGGAGAAGCCTTTTTTCAAAACATTTTCACGGGGATCATCACCGTAACCATTGCATTCTTCGTGCTCGAATTCGTGTTCCAGCGGCAGGTGGTGAAATATTTCTTTCCAAAGGGCGGTCTGTCAGCTACAACCAAAACCTTTCATATCCGTATAAAAACACGCTTGATAGCGCTTCTTCTGGCCATCAATATTGTGCCGCTGACGGCAATCTATGGAGACGTGTCCAAAATATATACTCCCGGGACAGGCATTCATCCGTATATTTTCCAACTGGAACAGGCTATCAAGTTTGAAATTTTTATATTTGTCTGTGTCGGTATCTGGGTGGTCTTTCTGGTGAGCAGCAACCTGACCAGGCCGTTCAAAAACATCATCCACGTGCTGCACAACATAAAAAAGGGAAATTTCGCAAGCCGGGTTCAGGTGACATCCAACGATGAAATCGGGTACACCGGAGATACCATCAATGAAATGAACAAGGGTCTGATGGAGAGGGACAGGATTCAACAATCCCTGTCCATGGCCAAGGAGATCCAGCAGAATCTTGTTCCAAGGAAAAATATAAAGGTCAATGGGCTGGATATGGCCGGGCGCAGTGTCTACTGTGACGAAACCGGTGGCGATTACTATGATTTCATTCCCATGGGCGGCAAGGGTGATCCTAAAACAGGTGTGGCTATCGGCGATGTGTCGGGCCACGGCATATCGTCGGCATTG
>Ga0190293_1000452_pt1 | contig 14643 bp, 14 predicted proteins | sample 48693001_MG_FD_161671 | JGI IMG/M metagenome (GOLD analysis project Ga0190293, IMG submission 161671) | Hydrothermal vent microbial mat bacterial communities from Southern Trench, Guaymas Basin, Mexico - 4869-30-0-1_MG | ecosystem: Environmental > Aquatic > Marine > Hydrothermal vents >... | reverse complement strand
GGCCTCCGACATCCGACATCCGACATCCGACCGGTAACGTCAATCGCGAGGGATCGGAGCCGTCGTCGCGGGTGGTGCAACTATCGGGTAGCTTTGTGACCCATGGCGGCACCCGACTCAAACACATCGCGCAAACCCGACACCCTCGCGCGTTCGCTCGGGTTGTACGCCGTCCTCACTATCTCCATTGGCGCGATGATTGGCTCCGGCATCTTCGTGCTCCCCGGCCTCGCCTTCAAGATCGGTGGCCCGGCCGTGATCCTGGCGTTCTTCCTTGCGGGGCTCGTGGTTCTCCCTGCAGCCTTGTCACAATCAGAAATGGCAACCGCCATGCCAATGGCAGGAGGCACCTACCTCTACATCGACCGCGCCATGGGCCCTCTCATGGGAACGATCGCAGGGTTCGGCGTGTGGTTCTCGTTGGTCTTCAAGGCATCATTTGCTCTCGTTGGCCTGTCGGCATATCTGGAGTTTTTCGTATCCCACCCGGAGCGCATCGTCGCAGCCGTCCTCGCTGTTGTGCTAATCGCCATCAATCTGATGGGTGTGCACCAGACCGCCAAGGTGCAGACCGCTCTTGTCACGATCGTGTTGGTACTCCTGTTGGGTTTCATCATTCTTGGCGCCCCCCACACGGAGTCCGAGAGATTCGTGCCCTTCTTCTCTGAAGGTTTCCAGGGCCTCTTCTCTGCGACAGCCATCGTTTTCGTCTCGTACATCGGAGTGACGAAGGTTGCCAGCGTTGCTGAAGAGGTGAAGAGTCCTGGGCGCAATATCCCCAAGAGCATCCTGATCTCGGTCGCGGTGGCGATGGTTCTTTACCCCGCAGTTGTGGCGATCATGGTCGGTGTCACCCCTGCGGAGGAACTCGCTCACACTGAGACCCCCATACTGACAGCGGCACAACAGTTCCTCGGCACCGGCGGCCAGTACGTCATCGCAGGCGTAGCCGTGCTTGCCTTGTTATCCATGGCCAACGCTGGCATCATCGCATCTGCTCGATATCCCTTCGCAATGGCACGCAATTCCCTCGCACCGTCCTTCCTGGCCCGCATCGGCAAGAAGTCTGGAGCACCGGTTGCTGGCATCACTGTGACAGGTATTGCGCTCATTCTCCTCGTCCTGTTCGTTCCGCTTCTCGAACTTGCCAAACTCGCATCGGCGTTCCAACTGCTCGTATTTGCCCTGGTGAATCTTGCCCTGATCGCCTTCAGAGAGGCTCATCTCTCCTGGTACAAGCCGGAGTTCAAGTCACCGTGGTACCCGTTCACACAGATCTTCGGGATCGTTGCTTCGTTAGGTCTTCTCACCCAGATGGGCATTGTCCCGATCGTGGGTGCAACGGCCTTCGTCATTGCTGGCGTTGCCTGGTACAGGGCGTTCGGAAGGTCGAGAGCGGTGAAGGAGTCGGCAGCGCGCGATGCCCTGCGTCTTCGTGAGAACAGCCGTCTGGTATCGAACAGCCAATCGGCGGTCGCCACCGGTGGCAGGAGGAACATCGTGGTCCTGATCAGAAGGCCGACGAGGCTCAACAGGCAGGAGACCCTCTTCCGGCTCGCGGTTCGGCTGGCCGAGGCGCCAGGTGGACAGATCCATGTGATCAACTTCGACGCAGACACCGCTCGGATGATCCCAACCGAAAAGGATCTCGAATGGGCAGAATCGCTCGGCATCACCGTCACCTCTGAGCAGTACACCGACGAGGACAGGCGCGGCATGGTCCATTCCTATGTCGAGAATGAGGGCGTCGACCTGTTCATTGCTGACCTCCCTCAGGATCTCCGAGCAACGCGTCACGTCATCCGCGACCTCCACTGGCTACAGGAGCACCTGCCGTGCGACACCGTGTTCCTACGCAATCGCGATGTGTCATCCATAGACACGATCGCCGTACTCGGAACCGGAGGACCGTACGACCCGGTGAAGATCGGGATCGCTGATCACATCGCCCGGTATGAGAATGCCACCGTCCGCTTCGTGAACCTCACCCCGCCAGACGCACCACCTGGACAGGGCGAGGCGATCCACGCCTATCACGAGCAACTCGGAGAGGTTTTGACTGTTGACTGGGACGACAGGGTCAAACCATCCGAGGATCTGGTCGCAACGCTGACGAAGTTCTCGAGAGGCTCGAATCTGGTCATCCTCGGTGCACCATCGCACCGATTCCATCTCGTCGCCGACCTCGCAGACAGAATCGCAGAAGCTGTCGACTGCCCTGCTCTCCTCGTCCACACGCCCACACTCGAACGCCCCGGACCGTTCACTCGAGCCATCGAATGGCTTGTGAATTAGGGCTTTGGCGTCGAATCAGACGAGATATCAGCCGAATCGACGCCGAAGCCCAAATCGTCAGCCCGAGCGTGATTCGACGAACTGCAACCAGTTGCGCAATTCGAGTTCCCTGATCTCCGGATCGATGATGTCATCGCCGATATCCAAAGCCTCTCGCAGCGTTTCGTTCGTCGGGTCATCGTGGAGGGCGATCATGTCCGCCGCATATGCCGCGACAGCTTCTTCGTCAGGGAAGTGCCCCTCACGCACGAGCGCCTCGGCTCGTGCGGCGATCAAGCGGCCCATCTCGTAGAGGTTGTACTCGGGGTGGTACTGCGTCGCCCAGTAGGAGGCATCGCCCCTGGTGAAGATCGCCGCCTGGATCGGGGTGTGTGTGTTGCCGCCGAACGAGTCCGTGTCGTCGGGAAGCCGGGTGACCTCGTCGAGGTGCATGATGAACCCGTCGAAGATGTCTGGCTTTCCGGCAAGCATCGGCGACTTCTTGCCGGCGTCGTTGAGTTCGATCCCCGTGGCGATGCCCCACTCACGGCCCCTCGGGTTCACCTCGACCTCGCCACCTTCCACCTGGGCTGCCATCTGGATGCCCCAGCAACTACCCCAACTTGCGGCGCCCGCATCCATCAGTTCGGTCGCAAACGCAAGCTGGCCAGCAACCCTCGGGTCTTCCGTGTGATACACGGTGAGGTCTGACCCTGTCCAGATGAACCCGTCTAAATCCTCTATTGAGGTCCCTGCTGGCAGAGAGAAGTCAGGGTCGGCCACGTAGACGATCTCACTGGTCGAATTAGGTGCTTCGCGGGCCAGGAAGTCCCTGAAAAGGTCATGAGGGTGCCCGACATTGGATCGGTCGAAGTTTTCACGGCTTGCCTGGGGGTACCCGTTGACGATGCAAATACGCAGTGCCGCTGTGGTGGTCGGTGTGGATGCCATGGATCTACCTGCCGTGAGAGGGTCTCTGAACCGAAACGATAGACCCGAACCGCCGCCCATCAGGACTCTGGCGTCGATCTGGCCAAGATATCAGCCGAATCGACGCCAGAGTCCTGATGATGGGCGATTTGGACGAGGGTGTCTGAGTAGGCGACACCGCCACCCCAGTCTGTGAGGGCATCGTTGGTGAGAGAGTTGGCAGTCGCTCCTGTGCCGTTGTGATCTGATCCCCACCAGCCGAAGGGGACGGCGACAACACCTGGCCTGAGACGATCTGTTACGCGGACCTCGAGGTCGAGGGTGGATCTGTCGTTCCACACGTTGGCACGGTCTCCCGATGCGAGGCCTCGTACCTCGGCGTCCACAACGTGCATCTCAACGAAGGGCGCGCCTTCGCGCGGGCCATGGTTGGGGAGGTGGGTATAGCTCGTGTTGAGGAACCTGACATGGTGCTTCGGTGTGAGCAGTGTCAGCGGGTAACGCGCGGCGATTGGCCCTCGCGCCGCGACACTCTCTCTGGGAGGGACGAACTCGGGAAGCGGGTCCTGACCACTGGCTAGCAGCGTTTCGCTGAAAAGTTCCGCTCTCCCTGTTTCGGTCGCGAACCCACCTTTGGCATAGGGGAGGACCTCATCGGGAATACTCAATCTGACGAACCCGTCAGTGCGCATGGCGTCCGCATCGACTCCATGAAGTGCGGACAGCAGCAGGCTCTCGTCATCTTCGAAAAGGTCGGGATCTGTGAATCCCATTGCGCTGGCGAGCCTCCGCCACAGTTCGGTGTTGGGAACACTCTCACCGAGCGGTGCAATAGCCGGTTCATTCCAACCGAGGTACATGTGTCCCCAGGCAGCCACGACATCCACTTGTTCGATCTGGGTTGTCGCAGGGAAGATGACGTCTGCGTACCGGGCAGTGTCGGTCATGAACTGTTCGCTGACAACGGTGAACAGATCATCTCGTTCGAGGCCTTCTCGGATCAACTCCGCGTTCGGAACGGTCACGACAGGGTTGCCGTTCCACACGACAAGGCCTGCGATCGGCGGGTCCAGTGACCGGTCGGTGAGTGCCCTCCCAAGGTGGTTCATATTGATCTTGCGCCGATGGGGTCCATCCGTGGGGTCGAATACCGAGTCGTCCACATTCGCGTCCGCATACACACCGGTCGAGCGGGCGACGCCTCCCCCGAGATGCTTCCATGATCCGGTGAGGGTCGGAAGACATGCAAGCGTTCGGAAGAACATCGCGCCGTTCTCATGGTGCTCGGCACCGATGAGTGTCCGGATCATCGCGGGGCGAGCAGTGCCGTATATCGTTGCGAGACGCTCGATATCGTCGGCGTCGAGACCACACACCTCAGCGGCACGTTCAGGGGACCAACCGGCGACCCGGTCCGCCAACTCATCGAACCCGGTTGTGTGTCGTGCGATGTAGTCCTCGTCGATCAGTCCATCGCGGATCAGCACATGCATCATCGCCAGCATCAGCGCCGTGTCCGTGCCAGGGAGAGGTTGGATGAACCAATCTGCCGCTTCTGCCGTGGCTGTCCGCATCGGGTCGATCACAACGATCGTGGCACCGTTGGCACGCGCCTTTTCGACGAAAGGCCACAGATGGCGGTTGGTCAGCTTCGTGTTCGTCGCCCAGAGGATGACAAGGTCGGAGTGCTGCACATCCGTCGGGTCGGAACCCTTTCCCGATCCGGTGGTCGCAGCGAACCCCGCGCCTGCGGTGCCTCCACACAGCGATCCTGTGAGTTCCGTTGCACCGAGGGCGGCGAAGAACCTCCGGTCAAGTGAACTCATCTGGATCAGGCCCTGGGTCCCAGCATCCCACCACGGAAGGATCGCCTCACCCCCGGACCGGTCGATGATCTGATGGAACTGCGACGCGACCTTCCCAAGGGCCTCGTCCCACGAGACCTCCTCGAAGCGGCCTTCTCCCCTGGGCCCAACGCGGCTGAGCGGCCGCAGGATCCTGTCAGGGCTGTAGACACGATCGAGGAACCGGTTCACCTTCGGGCACAGCTGACCCTGGGAGTATGGGTGGTCCGGGTTGCCGCGCAGCTTCACGGCCACTCCATCTTCGACTGTGGCTATCCATCCGCAGGAGTCCGGGCAGTCATGGTGGCATGTGCCGAGCACTGTCTGTTGAACCATGTGGCGACTCTACCGCTAGTTTCCAGCGACGGTCACGCTGAAACCGTCGCGTCTACTCGTCCTCAGACGGTTCGGCGAGCATGGCCGCTGCAGTCGAGGAGCGTGCCGGAAGGCTGACGAACCGTCGTTGGATCGGGTGTGCAATGGACACAACCCGGATCAACGCATACACCACAAGCGGGGCGAAGAAGGCAGCGAGTCCCCAGAAGTACCCGACTGCACCGAGCAGGGCCATAAGCACAGACACGACGATCGGGCCGAGAACGGATCCGATGCCGAAGACAAAGACGATGCCAGCGGCAGCGGCAACCAGTTGGTTCTCCGGCATCACGTCGTTGACGTGCGAGACAGCAAGTGAGTACATGGGGAACGCAAGCCCGCCGTATACGGCAACGATGACGAACAGCCACATACTTCCCGAATCAACCACTGTCCCCGCCATCCCAACCAAAGTCGCGGCTACCGCCATGCCAAGAATGACCCTTCGACGAGGAACCTGGTCAGAGAGCCTGCCAAGCGGATACTGGGTGACAGCCCCACCGAGGATCGATACTGCCATGAAGACCCCCACCTGGCCTGATGTCATTCCGACCTGTGTCGCGTAGACAGCTCCTATCGCTAGAACCGCTCCACCAGCCGCACCAGCAACCAGGACGGCGAGGACACCCAGCGGCGCAGTTGTAACGAGCGAGCTCAGTGAAAGGTTGACGGGGATGACCTCAGTCGGGGTCGGGATCCGAATCATCGCTACGGGAACAACAGCGAGTGACACGAGGATGCCTACAAGGATGAACAGTGTGAATCCGGCAGGGTCACCAACACCGAGAAGGAGTTGCCCAAGTCCGAGCCCGAACGTGACGACCAGCATGTACACGGAGAGGAGCCTGCCTCGTGTTCTGTTGGTCGCCCGTTGGTTCAACCAGCTCTCGATCGTCACATACAGTCCGGACATACACAATCCGACCAGGAATCGTAGAAGACCCCAGGCGACCGGTTCGATCAACAACGAGTAGGTCAGTGCGGACGCGGCAACAAGCGATGTGAGGCCAGCGAATACGCGGATGTGTCCGACGGTTATGAGCCATCGCGGAACGGTCAACGACCCAACAAGAAAGCCGACGTAGTACATCGACATGACAACCCCGATCACGACCGTGTTGAAACCCTCGAGGTCAGAGCGGATGCCCAGAAGTGACGAGAGGAGGCCGTTTCCGACCATCAACAGGGCAAGGCCGGCGAACAAAGGCAGGACTGGCGCCACAACGTTTCGCTCGTTCATCGATGATCCATCACTCGTCCGACGACCAGGGAGTCTAGGAGCGGTACGCCCAGACCCCAGCAACGGATAAGGCCAGATGGAGCATCCCCCGGACGTCGTCTACTCTCGGGTCAATGGCAACACGCGGGTTCACGGATTCAGACGGAGAACAGATCTACTTCGAGTGTTGGGGCGACTCAGGTGAAGTGATCGTCCTGAGCCACGGTCTCGGTGGGAGCCATGCCGTGTGGTACCAGCAGGTCGCCTTCTTGTCACCGCACTATCGGGTTATCACATGGGATCAGCGAGGTTTCGGCCGTTCGACCCGATCCACAGGCATGATCGGCCCCGCACCCGCCGCGGGGGACCTCGGGCGTGTGCTCGACCACCTCGAGGTCGAGAGGGCACACGTCGTTGGCCAGTCGATGGGAGGATGGTCTGCTCTCGGCTTTGCGATCGACCAGACCGCGTAGCCTCGCTGGTATTGGCGGACACGACAGCGGGGATCTTCACACCACACATCCGTCAGGCACTCACAGCCTACGGAAGTGCAATAGCTGGTGGAGCACCCCCCGATGACATGCCTCTAGGATTCCACCCCGCGATCGGAGCACAACTTCTCGACGAGGATCTTGCGCAAGCCTTCCTTTACACGCAACTCGGTAGCCTCACTGAACCGCCGACACCGGCCGAGATCATGCCACTCTTGATGAACACAGATAACACGGAGGGAGCCTCGCACGTCACGTGCCCGACCTTGTTCGTCGTTGGCGAATACGACCCGATCTTCCCTCCCCAGATGATCGAATCAGCGGCCGGTCTGACGCGTGACGGCCAGGTCGAGATCGTTGCAAACGCGGGTCATTCACCGTACTTCGAACGTGCCGGAATATGGAACGACATGGTCGACGCGTTCCTGCAACAATCCACAGAACATTGAGGAGCACAATATGACAGTCAAGGAAGTCGTTTCAGGTCTCTATCAGTTCAGCAACGGGGGTATCAACGCTTTCCTCATAGACGATGGTGACACTGGTTTGACACTCATCGACTCCGGATATCCCAAGGACGCTGAGGCGATCGCAGAAGGGATCAAGGAGATCGGACGTGATCCTGGCGATCTCACGAGCATCCTGATCACCCACGCTCATCCTGACCATCTCGGAAGCGCCAAGCAGTTGTCCGGCGGAACTACCCCCATCAGCATGCACCCTGGGGATGCCGACATCGCCAGGGCGGGTGTCTATCACCTCACGATGAAGCCTGGCCCCGGCCTCCTCAACGGTGTCATGTTTCGAATCGTGATGAAGGACAAGCCTTCCGAGTTCCCCGCATTCGAACCTGACATCGATCTCAAGGATGGGGATGTCCTCGACGTCGCTGGCGGTATCGAGGTGATCCACACGCCAGGACACACGGCGGGCCATGTCGCTCTGCTGTGGAAGAAGGACCGTGGTCTCCTGTTCGTGGGGGACGCCGCGGCGAACCTGGTCGGACTTAACTACATGATCGGCTACGACGATGTCCCTGAGGGCAAGGCCAGCCTCACCAAACTCTCCGGATTCGATTTCGATGCTGCGGTGTTCGGCCATGGCAAACCGATACTGTCGGGAGCGTCCGACAAGTTCACGAAGAAGTTCGCCTGACCACAGGAGCACACAATGATGGGGCACATCGAGGACAGGCTCACGCATCTCGGACTCGAGCTTCCACCTGAGATCCGATTGCCACCTGGCGTTGTGCTTCCCTTCGCGTTCGTGAACGTCAGAGGAGATCGAGCCATCGTCTCTGGACACGGACCACAGTTAGCCGATGGATCCCTGGCTCCGCCGTTCGGCCAGGTGGAAAGAGAGGTCTCTCTTGAGCAAGCAATCCACTCGGCACGCCTCACCGCCTTGTCGATGCTGGGATCACTTCAGCGGGAACTCGGCACACTCGACCGCATCACCGGTTGGCAACGGGTATTCGGCATGGTCAACTCCGTCCCCGGATTCGATCAACAACCTGCGGTCATCAACGGATTCTCGGATCTGATCCTCGATGCGTTCGGCCCCGAGGTGGGACGTCATGCCCGGTCGGCGGTGGGAGTGGCATCCCTCCCGTTCGGCATCCCCGTCGAGGTTGAAGCTGAGGTCTCGATTGGTTCGGCAAGTTCATAGGTCAGGCGCCAATGCCTGAGTCTGCTCGAAGTAGTTGATGAGTACCGTTCGATGGGTTGACGCGACGGTCATCGAGATATCATCAGGCGTTGATGGCATACAGAACCGCCTCTCATGACTGAAAACGATCCCGTCCTCGCCGACAGCTTCGAGCAGGATGGCGACTTCCAGACGGCTGATGTCACGACGATCGCTGCAGGGCACGCTGTCCACGACACGTTCACGGCGTTCCTGGCGCCACTCCTGCCGTTCTTCGTAGAGAAGTTCGCCCTTACGAACGCGGCTGCAGGCGCACTTGCGGCGTTCCTCCAGCTTCCTTCACTGCTCCAGCCCTTCATCGGGCATCTCGCGGACCGCACAACGCTGCGGTGGATCGTCATCCTTGGACCCGCTGTGACCGGAACAGCGATGAGTTTCCTCGGATGGGCACCGACGTACGCTGCGTTGGCCATGCTTCTCCTCGTTGCAGGAGTGAGCGTCGCGTCGTTCCACGCAACGGCTCCCGTCGCCGTTGGATACCTGTCAGGGAAACGGCTTGGAAGAGGCATGGGCTTCTGGATGGTCGGCGGCGAGGTCGGGAGAACAGTCGGTCCGCTGGTCGTGGTCAGCGCACTAGCCGTCATGTCGATGAAGTCGATGGCGTCGCTGTCGTTGGTTGCCATCGCAACCTCGTTCGTCCTGTTCCTCAGATTGCGGGACGTCCCTCTGCGGACGCGCGACGACGGTGAGCAGATCCCGTGGCGCACGGCAGTGCGGGCGATGGTCCCTCTGATGATGATGCTGGGAGCCCTGGTGTCGCTGCGGTCCCTGATGGTCATGGCCACGACGCTCTTCCTCCCGCTCTACCTCGTTGAAAACTCAACGAGTCTGTGGGTGGCTGGCGTAGCGCTTTCTATCGTTGAGGCTGCAGGAATCGCTGGAGCATTTGCCGGAGGTTGGATCAGCGACCACGTCGGCAGGCGAGCGGTCCTTATCTTCGGACAGGTTGTCGCTCCACTTGCGTTGCTGGCATTTCTCGCCGCCGACGGCTGGGTCCGAGTCGCGATTCTCCCCGTGATAGGATTCTCGCTCCTTGCAGTTCCGCCCGTTCTCATGGCCGTTGTTCAGGAGTCCTTTCCCCAGAGCAGAGCACTCGCCAACGGCGTCTACCTGTCGATGAACTTCCTCATACGGTCGATCGCTGCGATCACCTACGGTGCATTCGGCGACACCTTCGGCCTGACCACGACGATGTACTTCGCCGCCGCAGCCATGTTCGTCGGTCTCCCGCTCGTATGGATGATCTCACCGTCGGTCACTTCTGGTCTCCGGCGCACATAACCAGGCACGTCGAAACTCTGAGATCTCAGAATCCTTGGTACCCATCTCCGTTCGTGCCGGTGTCGCATCCTGACACAATGAGCGGCAGTAGCGACCGTCATCGACCGCTTCGCTCCCCACGTGCGGCAGACGGAGAGGTCCGATTAGGTTCGACGGACCGTTCTCAGTAGGGTGAAGAACATGGCTCCGCCGTTCCTCCTGCGAGCGTATCGGGGGCCGTATTGGTATGCGAAAGGGTTGGCGATGAGGCGTTATGTCATTTTGGTGATCGTGGTTGGGCTGGTCTTGACAGCAGGTATTGCTGTGGCTCAGGTGAGCGACGACGGAGTTATCTACGCGTGCGCGGATACCAAGGATGGGGATCTACGGATAGTCGATACCGAAGGCGATTGCGCGAAGAAGGAAGTGCCGGTGTCCTGGGACCAGGAAGGTCCCCAGGGCACGCCGGGTGTTGACGGAGAGTCCTGCTCCGTGACGGAGAATCCGGCCGGTACGTTCACGATGACCTGTCCAGATTCATCTGAAGTGACCTGGAGCGGTGCCGAACACGGTCCGGTCATCATGACCACGTCGGGGAATTCCTGGCTCACGCAAGGTCAATTCGCATACGGGTACGAGGCAAACGTTGCACGCGTAGATCGCTGGGCAACAGAGACGACGTTCTTCGTCCCTGTGAGAGCGGTGATCAGTCTCACGGGCCCTGGAGCGGTCGACGGTGTCGAGTATGGCCTTGAATCGTTCGATCTCTGTGTGATCACCGGCAGCAACTACGTCTCTTCGGTCTCGGTCACAGGTATCGCACCGTTCGGGTCTGATGTTGACGACGGCCAGTATCTCGATTTGTTCCATGAAGCCTTCGGGCCTGAGGCTCCGAAGCCGGGTCTGACAACAGGGTGTCACACGTTCGAGGTCAATGCGTCCGTCGGACAGGGTGCTGGTCTGATGGTCGAGATCACGGACATCCGCGACTTCAGCCCAGTGACGCTTTCATCAGTGAAGTCCGTGTGGACGCCGGAGGCTGCCCAGGGCTGATCGGTCACCGAGGAGATCCCACTCGCGCCAACGCACATTGGTGGTGGATGGTCAACGAGTGGGGTCTCACGAAAATGCAGGTCACGCCAGATCCGGGCATCCCGCCGCCATCCATAAATACGAGGTGCACATGTCGACACAGCCAGAGAACGAGGGCGGCAACGAACACACCATCGATGGCCTGAGTCCTGAGGATTGGAGCCTCCGCCAGGCACGACGTGCGTTCATCTACGCGATCCTGACGCCAACATGGTGGATCTTGATGCTCATACTCATCAATCTGCTCGCCGGGATATTCCCTTCCACGAGTCCCGATTCCACCTTCGTATTCATCCTATGGGGTGCGATGACTCTGGTCTTCACCGTCACAGTCACGTACACCGGCGTGCAGCAGACACGATTGATTCGGGGGTACGAGGAGCAGAGGGGTCTCTGGTTAGCGCGAGGAGCCGTCATCGCGGGGGCACTGTTCACCGTTGCGAGTTTGGCCATCATCGTGGCCATCTTCACCAGCGGAGACGCATCCACTCGTCCACTGTTCTAGGAGATTTCGTTCTCACAGTGACATAGAGATATTCGATATCGCCTGCAATCTGACCTTCGCTGCTTGTGGACCTGTTCAGCTGTAGATCGTGAGCACCGCAGCGATCGCCACCAGGATGATGCCTGCAACCAAGAGTTTCCACATCGACGATCGGATCCGGTTCCTTGTTCCGGGAACGTAGGACCAGCGGTCCGGTCCCATCTTCATCATCACGAGAACCAGCACCGTCCAGGCAATGGTCGCGGACCCGGCGATGAAGATCCACAGGACCAGGAGATCGTACGGCACGAACTCAGGGTCGGGAACTCCATCGGGGGTCATCATCCCGGGCCACAGCCGGAACGCGGTCGCCAGAACACCCGATGCGAACAGGATGCCTGGCCACGCCCAAACGTGCGAGGTCTCGTCGCTCACGGCAGCGTCGTGGTCATACGACTCGTCCTGGGGTGACGGATCGAGCGACTCGCGCTCCTCATGGAAGTTTCGACCGAACCCCGACCAGCCGGACAACACCAACTGCACACTTCTACCAAAATAGATGACGCTCCCTATGACCAGAACGCCTGAGACCCCCCACCACAAGGATGGTGCAGCCGTGTGCTGGTACCAGAACCACGACGCCCCTAACGCGAAGACGGACACGACGAGCATCCCCTGGCCGTTCTCAACGCGGTCACGCATGGACATTGCGTCTCGCATACCTACCACTCCACGATGTCGCCCATCTATCAACAACACTAGAACGTTCGAGTGACCTTGACATACCTGACGCGGCACGCTCAGCGCGTTTACACTCCATGTGCTGATGAACCGGACCAACAGCATTGCCACAACAACGATCTGGATGCGAAGCCTGCTCGCTGTTGCAGGGCTCCTCGTGCTGACCATCGGGCTCCCGCTCTATCTGGTACCCCAGAACTCAGACGAGTACTTCTCGTGGTCGGTCTCACCAATCTCCGCTGCGTTCCTCGGCGGCGCCTATCTCTCGGCTGCCGTCATCGAGTTCAGTGCAGCGCGCAAGCGCACCTGGGCCAACGCCAGGATCGCTGTTCCAGCGGTGTTCGTCTTCACCGTGCTGACCCTGTTCGTCACCTTGGGTAATGCAGATCGGTACCACTTCAACGCTCCGGGGCTGCTACAGAGCGTGGGAACCTGGGCTTGGCTCGCCGTCTACGTCGTAGTTCCCCCGATCATGCTGATCATCCTCGTGATGCAACTATTCCGGCGCGGCGGTGACCCCGTTCGGGAGTGGCCGATTCCCTTGAGTCTCCGTGTCTCTTTCACTCTTGGCGCAGCGGCGCTCTTGTTGGGAGGCGTGACCCTTCTCGTCGATCCCGGGGTGGCGTCGTGGATGTGGCCGTGGCCTTTGAACTCTGTCACCGGCCAGGCGTTTGGGGCGTGGATGGTTGGGTTCGGCATCGCATTGGGGCAGATGGTGTGGGAGGCCGACTGGAAGAGAATTCGACCAGCCACTCTCGGAGTTGGCGCACTCGGCATCCTCCAACTCATAGCTGTGATCAGATACTCCGACGCTCTTGATTGGGCTGCTGTTCAGACCTGGGTGTACCTCGCCGTACTGGCCAGCTTCGTGGTACTCGGTATCTACAGCTGGCGGGCTGCCGGTACAGGGGAACCAGCGGCAAATCCCACGACGAAGTCAACGAAACAGCAATGATGTACCGGGAAGGACTCGAGCCAGAGGTCAGGATTCGACGGCCGTTGACTGCCCACATGATTCCTCTCTGAACCTCTTTTCGTATGCACTGAGGAATCGGTTCCATCTTGCGTGGGCGTAGGGGATGAATCGGATTTTCTGTATCGGTTGGACGGCGAGCGGAATAGCGGCCATGGCGTACATGTAGTCCGAGAGCATGATCAGATCCTCGATCTCATCCACCAACCGATCGAGTTCGATCCGGCGCTCAACTCCGGTGAGGGTCCCGCAGTCGAGGTAGTGCCCCACAAGGACCGCAATGTCCTCCCTCGTGTACCCGGGTTCAGCTATCGAGAAGTACGGCGAGTCAGGCTGACCGTGCTCCATCACGGTTTCGGCGAACAGGTTCGCAAAGTCGAAGGCTGGATGGTTGAGACAGGAGAATTCGAAGTCGAGCAGTTTGATGCTGCCATCGGTGAGCATCATCACGTTGCCGTGATACGTGTCGTTGTGACAGAACTCCAAGGGGCTCGATGGCAGGCACTTCCTCACCTTTGATGCTGTTTCGTCTGTGAGGATGGCCCGGAGTTCATCACACATCACCTGCTCTTCAGGTGGGAACTGGTGACATTGATCCTCGAGGACGGTCCGAGCAAGCGGTCCCCACTTGTCGTGGAGGAGTTCGAAGAAGGTCCGGTCTGGCAGGTTGCCGGGATCGAGTTGATGGAACCGGAACAGTTCCATCGCTATCCCCTTCAGAACGGTCGAGTCTTTCAGATCTGCGGGAGTGAGAGTGCGGCCGTCGTAGTACTCCTCGATCCTGCACGTTTCGTCGTAGTAGAGGCATCGGGCGGCAATACGGTGTTCCCCGAGGAGTTGGAAGACCTGCTTCTCAGTCGTGAAGTCAAGGATGGCATTCTCCTTGCCTTCGAGTCTTCGATACAGCACAGCGGGCGGTTCAACATTGCGCAGGCATCTGATAGCCATAGTGAACGAAGAGAAGCCCCTTGGTGCGTCCCATTCAAAGTCAGTAGAAGGCAGCAATCGCCACTCGGGGAACACCGCCCTGCAGCGATCCAGTGCTTCTTCTGTCGGTGAGACCTCAGACACGCCGCACACGATACCCGTATCGACCGGAGGTTGGGTCGTGCCACATTCCGGTGATCACACCGCCGCACTATTCTTCAAGCTACGCCAGGTAGGTGGATATGAAACTGAGAATCGTTCTCTTGGCCATGCTCATTGCGGTGATCAGCGCTGCCTCTTTCCCAGCACTCGCGCAGACGGACACG
>Ga0190293_1000450_pt1 | contig 14680 bp, 10 predicted proteins | sample 48693001_MG_FD_161671 | JGI IMG/M metagenome (GOLD analysis project Ga0190293, IMG submission 161671) | Hydrothermal vent microbial mat bacterial communities from Southern Trench, Guaymas Basin, Mexico - 4869-30-0-1_MG | ecosystem: Environmental > Aquatic > Marine > Hydrothermal vents >... | reverse complement strand
CTGTACCGAGCTTGCGTGCGAGCGGGCCGTCGAGAGCGTCGAGGGCCACGCCAGTACCGGCAGTGAAGCCACCGGCGATGAGATATCCCGTTGCGATGAGTGCGGCACCGACGACAGTCACAGCAAGACCGACGATCGTTACGAACGCGGGCGTGACTCCGATCTTGGCCAATCCAGCGGCGATTGGCTCGAGTATCGGTGCAGCTTTCTTTCTGCCTTTCATGTCCAGCATTGCGGTCTCCTTCGACAGCAAAGGTAGCACACGGACTGGACGGTTCGTCTGCCCATTAGAATCAAGTCATCCAGGGTTGCTTGGCGGCCAGATGTCCACTCAACCTCCGCCTCGGACACGAAAGGTCAGATATCAATGACTGACAACACCGCAGAACTCGATTTCGGCAACGGACCAGTAACACTTCCCGTGTATCAATCCACGGTAGGTCAGCCAGGTTTCGACATCCGGAAACTGAGAGCCGACACAGGATATGTGAGCTTTGATCCCGGCTTCGGGAACACGGCAATGGCGAGATCATCGATCACGTACATCGATGGTGCCGCAGGGGTTCTCCTCCACCGCGGATATCGCATCGAAGACGTCGCGAGCCAGAGCTCATTCCTCGAAGTTGCCTATCTCTTGTTGTATGGAAACCTCCCCAATGCCGCTGAACTTGTTGTCTGGGAGAACGAGATCGCAGAGCAGGCACTGCTCAATGAGGAGATGAGGTCCTTCTTCGACGCCTTTCCACGTAGAGCACATCCGATGGCTGTGCTTTCCTCAGCGACCAACGCCATTTCAACCTTCTATGATGTGTATCGCAAACCGATGGTCGGCGATCAGATCGACCGCGGCGCCAGGACGTTGATCGCCAAGATGCCGACGATTGCCGCATGGGCATACAAGAAGTCCATCGGTGAACCGTATGTCTATCCGGACGCCGATCTTGGATACGTCGAGAACTTCCTCAACATGGTCTTCTCGAATCCGCTTTCACGCGAACCTGTCGATCCCATAAAGATCAAGGCGATGAACATGTTGCTGATCCTCCACGCGGATCATGAGATGAACTGCTCGACTTCCACGGTCCGCGGCGTCGGATCGTCACGAGCGAACATGTTCACGTCGGTTGCAGCAGGGATGGGCGCTCTGTGGGGCCCGCTACACGGTGGTGCGAACCAGGCCGTTATCGATCAACTCAAGGCGATTCATGCAGATCCGGACGCGACCATCGCATCGACGATCGAGCGGGCCAAGGACCGCAACGACGACTTCCGCTTGATGGGATTCGGCCACAGGGTCTACAGCAACTACGATCCCAGAGCGCGCGTTATCGAGAAGTTCGCACAAGAGGTTCTCGACGGAATGGACCAGTCGGATCCTCTGCTCGACATCGCGAGAGAACTCGAGGCAGCTGCGCTTGCCGACCCGTTCTTCGCCGAACGGAATCTCTATCCGAACGTCGACTTCTACTCCGGCATTCTCTTCCGTGCTCTTGGCTTCCCTCTCCGCATGTTCACCGTGCTGTTCACACTGGGAAGACTGCCAGGCTGGATCGCACATTGGATGGAAATGAACCTCGATCCAGAGACGAAGATCATGCGCCCACGCCAGCTCTACATCGGTGAACCAGAGCGCCCCTATCCCCCGATCCAGGACAGGTAACGGAAGATTGCCGTTTGCCGTTCTCCGTTTGCCGGAAAACGGAGAACGGAGAACGGCAAACGCCCTCTACGGCTGGACCACTGGTTCTTCGTAGATTCCGGTGACCTCGCCTGAGACAGCATCGATGGTGACCAACGCCTGGAAACGGGGAGCCTGACCGGCTCCGAACACGAGCACCTCCCATACGGGGCGTGCACGCAGCCCCCTATAGCCGAGCGTTGCTGACCCGTGTCCAACAACGAACGAGGTCTGATCTGAGGCCTTCGCTATTGCCTCCATGTCGGTCACCTGCATCTTCCAACCGCCGAGGAACTGATACCCAGCAAGTGCAACCAAAGGTACAACGGTCGTCAGCCACAAGAGTTCAATGCTGGTTGCCATGGCGATGGCAGCGGCGATCCCCGCCATGACGATGTACACACCACCGGCGCGCCGCCGTTTCGCCGTATCAAGCACTCGGTACGGCCGAATCGTTCCATCGTCTCCAAGTCCCCGGGGGGAAGCAGACTCACCCATGGTGTGTCATGGACTCTGCTGGAACGCACCACGCAGGAGATCCTCCTCCACGGCCTCGTCCCCGTGTCGGTTATGCCATCTGTCCCACAGGACGAGCATCGAGGGCAGCACGAGCACAGCAGCGATGAGCGCCAGGAAGATCGTGTACGCAAGGACGAACCCGAACTGGCGGAACGGGATAGTTGTTGAGACCATCAGGATGCCGAAGCCGGCCATGGTCGTCAGAGCGGAACCTGCAAGCGCCCCGCCCGTGTGGGTGAGCGTGTGCTCGATCGCTTCGTTCTCGTTCGACCATTCGAGGCGTTCCTCGAGGTAACGATGTGTGACGTGGATCATGTACGGGATACCGATGCCGATGCCAAGCGCCGAGATCGTGGCGGTCACAGGCCCGAACGGAATCCCGAAAGCTGCCATCAGGCCGAACACCCACACCACGACCATGGCAACGGGTAGCGTCGTGAGCACGCCAAGCATCGGCCGTCGGGTCTCGAACCAGAAGTTGGCGACCAACAGGAGCAGCGCCGCACCGAGTGTGAGCAGGAGAGACGACACCTGGGAATCACGCAGGGTGCTCACCACGAGGTTCGAGATGATCGCGCCCGAGGTAGCGACTGCTGCTAGACCAGCCGCCTCAGCGGGAGCGAAGGCCTCGTTGAGATCGTCAGCAAGCTCGGCCGCGCCGGTGTCGCCAGCCGTCGTGTCGAAATTGAACAATGCCGCGTCGTAGGAACCGTTCGTCCCCGAAAGGACGCTCGCCATACGATCCGGGTACTTCTCGAAGGCAATGTCGTACATCGGTGTGATATCAGCGCCTTCGGGGAACCCACCGGACTGGCCGATTCCAGCAGCGATCGCCGCACCGAGCACGTCGGAGTCAAAGGTCTCAGAGGACGGGTTGATCAGTTGCAGCATGACGGACGTCAACGAGTTCCCCGTTGGGAAGGACCCATCAGGGGTGTCGACAGATTGCACAAAGGGAACATCTGCAGCGCCGCTGTACGACGCCATCATCCCGTTCCACGCGGCACCGGTGGCAACATCGCCAGTCACCAGCGCACTCGTCGTCTCGGGGAAGTCGAACCGTTCCGTGAGCGTCAACGCTGTATCTCGCAGCGGCGAGGTTGTAGGCACGAAGTCAAGGAACGAGAATTCTGTCGACAGGCTCGTCATGCCGTAGGCACCGATTCCAGTCAGCACCATTGCAGCGACGACGGTCCATGCAGCTGCCTTACGCGGCAGGATCGACATCTTGCCCATCAGTTGCGAGAGCAACCTCGCCTCACCGGCCTCAAGCCCTTCTGTCTCGAGTCGGCCGTGCCTCTCTGCACGTCTATCGAGCAGCTGCCTCACCGCTGGCACAAAGGTCATCATCAGGAGGAACGAGACGACGATTCCAACGGCTGCCAGTTCGCCGAATTCGGCGAGTGCAGGGATGTCGTTCGTGACGTTGGTCAGGAAACCGACAGCGGTGGTCATCGTTGCGAGGACGAGCGCGACGCCGACCGTGCGGATGGCAATGGCGATGGAACGGTTGACACCCTTGCCGCCACCAAGTTCCTGCCGATAGCGGGTGCTCATGTGAATCGAATAGTCGACACCGAGTCCGATGATGAGAATGGGAAGGATCTGGACCATCTGGGATTGGTCCTCGAATCGCAGGTAGCCGTATCCGTTCATCCATTGGATTGCGAACCCAATGGTCAGGAACGTGAGCAACGTGTCTGAGGTCGTTCGTCTCAGGCGCGATCCACCAAAGGTCCACAACAAGAACGCGGCGACGTAGAACATAAGCGCGGTCAGGAGTACATTCGCCAGAGGTGCATCGGCCCACGACTGTGGGAAGGTGTCGGGGAAGATGAGGGCAAGGCTCGGTGCAACGGCAACGGCCAGTCCAGCAAGCATCAGCGCAACGCCGATGAAGAACAACAGGCGGTCCTTCACCGTCTGTGGTTTGACGAGGAAAACGACTCCAAGGACGAGCAGGATGATCAGTCCCGCAGATGCGAACAGCCGTGCGATCTCTGTTTCGAAGTCACCCCCAGATGCGAAGATCAGTTCGAGACTGAAGGGATCGTTGGTGATCGTGTCAGACGTGGGCGCTGCCAGTACTGCATCGCCGACCAGCGTCGCATTGATCGCGGACTCGTCGAAGTCATCACTTGACTCGTACGAGATAGCGGTCAGCCCGAGCTCTGCGGTCCCGGCTTCGAGATTCGCGTCATCCGACACCAACGCTGTGAGGAACGAACGGAACTCCGCTGGCACACCGGCGAGCCCGGCAACATAGAGCGCCTTGACCTCTGCATCCGAGGTCGGCATCGGGGCACCAGCATCGAGGGCGAATTGAACAGGGGCCATGTACGAGAAGATCGCAGGTGACTGTGGCTGATCCACGAGAATCGTCGAGGCCTCAGACGCACGGACTGTCTGTTGAAGAGCTAGTGCGGACTCGAGGCCGTCGAGCGTAATCACATCGCCGGTGGAGCTCGAGGTGAGCACCTGGAGACGTGCTGTTGAACCGAACGTTTCGGCGATCTCTGCCGAAGCTGTGAGTTCGGGGGCGTCCGGAGCGAAGGACGAGTTCTGGTCATCGGACGGCAGATACTTGCTCGCGAAGGATCCAAGCACCATCGTGATAACGATGGTTACGACGATCACGGCCCATGGTGCGCGACGGACGACCGCGGCCAGTGCGTTGACGAGTGCTTTCACGTGATTCCTCCGGCGTTCAGAATGTTGGGTGCGCTAGCTGCCGAATGCTACCGGCACTCGGGCATCGTTTGGGACGTCATCGTGGTGGCTCCGCCATGCCAGCGAGTTGCTGCACGGCAGCTGCGAGGTCCACACCCCGTTCCTCGGTGTCCTCTCCTCGCAATCGAAGTCCGACAGTCCCGTTCTCGACGTCATTGTCGCCAACGACGATCACGGCAGGGTGCTTGTGCGTTATCGCCCGACGGATCTTCTCTCCGACCGTCTCAACAGCGTCGTCGACCTCAACGCGGATGCCTGCCTCAGCAAGCTGGTCGCCAACACCTCGGGCGTAGTCCAGGTGGCGGTCCGCCACAGGGATGACGGTTGCCTGCACCGGCGACAGCCACATCGGGAAGGCACCCGCATAGTGTTCAACGAGTATGCCAACGAATCGCTCCACCGAGCCCAGGAGGGCCCTGTGGATCATCACGGGGCGCTCACGGGTGTTTTCATTCGTTGCGTATTCGAGGTCGAAGTTCTCCGGTTGGGCGAAGTCGAGCTGGATCGTGCTTAGTTGCCAGCGTCTGCCGATCGCATCCTTGATGTGGATATCGATCTTGGGGCCATAGAACGCGCCTTCACCCGGTGCGAGCTGATAGTCCAGGCCCGCAGCATCGAGAGATGAGGCGAGATATGCCTCAGCCTTCTTCCAGAGGTCCACGTCGCCGACGTACTTTGCTGGGCGTGTTGAGAGGTCGGCCTCGAACTCATCGAAACCGAAGTCGCGCAGGACCATGAGGACGAAGTCGAGCAGTCGCTTGAGTTCATCGGCCAGATCGTCCTCAGTCGTGAAGATGTGGCTGTCGTCCTGAGTGAAACCCCTGGCGCGCATGAGCCCGTGGAGTACCCCGCTGCGTTCGTACCGGTACACCGTCCCGAGTTCGAAGAGCCGAAGCGGAAGTTCGCGGTAAGAACGGCCGCGAGAACGATAGATCAGGATATGGAACGGACAGTTCATCGGCTTGACGTAGTACTCCTGGCCAGGCTTCTCATCTCCCCCATCGAGTTCCATCACGGGGTACATTCCCTCGCTGTAGAAGTTGAGGTGCCCTGACGTCTTCCACAGATCAGCCTTGGCGACGTGCGGCGTAACCACATATTCGTAGCCGTGGTTCATGTGCGTGCGTCGCGAGTAATCCTCGATGGTCCTTCTCAGGATGCCTCCGTAGGGGTGCCACACGGCCAGCCCACTGCCAAGCTCCGAGGGGAAGGAGAACAGGTCGAGTTCCGCACCCAACTTACGATGATCGCGTTTCGCAGCCTCTTCGAGTTGCACGAGGTATGCCTTGAGCGCCTTGTTCGATTCCCATGCAGTCCCGTAGATCCGTTGTAACTGCGGATTGTTCTCATCGCCGCGCCAGTATGCCCCTGCACTTCGCATCAGCTTGAAGGACTTGAGCCTTCCCGTACTGGGCAGGTGCGGCCCACGGCACAGATCAAGGAACTCATCGTTGCGGTAGGTGCTCACGAAATCGTCGTCTACGCCCTCATCTGAATCGACTCCGTCGATGATCTCGAGCTTGAATGGGTGCTGGGAGAATGCCTCCCTCGCATCGTCGAGAGAGAGCTCGTCACGCTCGAAAGCTTGATCTTCTGCGACGATCGCCGCCATCTTCGCCTCGATGGCATCGAGGTCATCGGGCGTAAACGGACGATCATTGCTGAAGTCGTAGTAGAAGCCATCAGCGATTGCAGGACCGATGGCGAACGTCGCGTCAGGGAACAATTCCAGAACGGCTTGAGCCATGATGTGGGCTGCAGAGTGACGGATCACGTGCCTGCCTGCCTCTGTGTTGTCAGTCACGATCGAAACGGAGGCATCCGCCCCGATCGGTCGATGGAGATCGTACATCGCCCCATCCACGGTCACAGCAACGGCAGCCTTGGCGAGGCGACTGCCGATATCAGAGGCCACGTCAAAACCAGTAACGCCGTCGTCATAGTCGCGCTCCGACCCGTCTGGCAGTGTGATTCGTATCGACACGATGTCCGTTCTCTCGTAGATGAACCGCAAGAGTACCGGTGCTCAGATGACAGACTCCAGATTCCTGACACCAGATCCGATTCTATCCGGTAGCGAGCCCGCGAGCGATCTGTGATCTGGTAGCGAGTCTGCGAGTATTCTGGCATCCGCCTCCGCAAATACCGCGGTTTTTCGCGTTCCGCACCTAGATTGGGCACAAGCAAAGGAGGCGTGATGTTGGAGATGGCACTCGCGGCGGTCTTCGTGACTGTTGCACTTGTAGCAATCGGGGGCAGAACCGTTGCCACCGACAGACCGGTAGCGCTTGGATTCGTCCCTCTGGAGGAGACGGCAACCGACCTTCCGTGCCCGTGGTGTTCGGCTTCTACCCGTGAGGTAGACGTCCACTGTTCGTCTTGTGGCCAACCCTTCGGCTAGTCATCCAGGAACAAACTCAGTGTTGGCGCGTTCGCGTGTCATGCCCAAAGATCGGTACAACCTGGCTGCAGTCGTATTCGCGGTATCGACCCATAGGACGCCTCTGCGGACATCGGACCGGCTTGCCAGATAGCTGAAGCCCGCGCTGAGGAGTGAAATCCCCATTCCGGTCCCTTGGTGGATCGGATCAACGGCGATTCTGAAGATCTCGCCATCCCCGTTGGGGTGTACCTTCGTCCAGCAGAAACCCGCCACACCATCATTGTCCGCAATGAAGACCCCTTCTGCATCGAACCACGGTTCACGCTGGTATCGATCGAACGCCTCCATGTCCAATGCTGCCGCCTCTCGGTGTCCGTCAAAGGCGGAACGATTCACACGGATCAGCCCGTCAGTGTCACCAGGCACGAACGTCCGGATCGGATGATCCGCCGACGTCGCGGCAGCATCAACGAGTGGCAGATCGACCACGAGGAATTCGACGGTACGGCTCTTCACGAACCCACGGTCTCCGAGTGCAGCATCGAGAGATGACCGGGAGGACCAGATGCTGTACGGATCCGCACCATCGAGCAGCGGCATCGCTGCGTCGATTACCGCACCCTCGAACGCGGCGAAACGCATGACTGGGCGCGTTGCCGTCTCAAGCTCTCTGTGCACCGAGCCGTCGCTCTGCACATGAGAGGCAGAGGCGGCGATCGCCACGACCCCGTCCTTCTCGGCAATGACAACAACACGTTTGGATGCAGGATCGAGCGGTAGCTTCGCATCTGAGAAGGGAGGGATGCCGTCGTACCTCGTGAGTGTGTCTACGAAGTCCGCTATCTGGTCGTGTTGGGACATGGGGAGGAGGGTACTTGGTACTTGGTACTTGAACCTTGGCGCCTTCCGCTGTCCGCTGTCCGCTCTCCGCAAGAAACCCGCAACTACATCGGCCAAAGCCTTCAAACACCCGGACTCACGAGTGGATCTTCAGACTGTTGACTGTCAACCGTGAACTGTGAACTACGATTCCGGCTCCACCTATCCGCGCATCCTTTTGGTACTTGGCGCCTTCCGCTGTCCGCTGTCCGCTCTCCGCAAGAAACCCGCAACTACATCGGCCAAAGCCTTCAAACACCCGGACTCACGAATGGATCTTCAGACTGTTGACTGTCAACCGTGAACTGTGAACTGCCATCCGGGTGGTCTGCTCAACCTATCCGCCGGTTCCCGTTGTCCTCTCGCTGATTACTGACGGCTGACAGCTGACGGCTGATGGCTGATTTCCCATACTGCGATAGTCTCCCTGACGTGACCACGGTAGGACTTGTACTCGGCGGCGGCGGCATCACTGGTGCTGCCTTCCATTTTGCAACCATCATGGCCCTCGAGATGGCAACGGGATGGGATCCGAACAGTGCAGAGGTCATCGTCGGAACATCCGGCGGTTCCTTCGTGACGGCTGCTATCCGCGGCGATGCAGTGCATCCAGACACCTTCATTGGTACGGGAGAAACCCAGGAGGAGATCCACGATTGGCTCTCTGGATATCTCTATCGCAGAGGTGCACCACGCGGCGGCATCCGCTGGTTGAAAAAGGGACTACTCCCCGCCGTGCGACATCCAAGCCTCTATGCGGCACTTGGCAGCCCGGGGGTGTACCTCACCGAGGGCATAGCAGCTTGGGTGACGGATACTGTCGGTGAAATGGCTGCTGCCTGGCCCGAAAAGGCAACAGCGATCGTCGCCTACGACCTCGACACGCGTTCGAGAGTCCCTTTTGGAACAGACGCTGCCCCGGAGGCCTCCCTAGCCGAGGCGGTTGCCGCATCGAGCGCCGTGCCGTTCGTATACGAGCCTGTCAAGATCGACGGTCGCTGGTATGCAGACGGAGGCCTTGCCTCTGGAACGTCTGCGGACCTCGTTCTGGCGCTCCCCGAGCCTTTGGATCTTGTTCTGATTCTGGCCCCCCTTGCGGCGAACACACCCAGGAGGTCTGGCCGGTTCTATGAAGACATATTCGACAAGGTCGGGCGTACGGCATTGGCGACCGAGATCGCAAAGATCCGTGCAACATGGCCCGAAACAGAGATCCTCGTTCTGCGACCGGATGAACACGTACTCGACATCGCTCGACCCAATCCCATGTCGGTCTCCGCTGCGATACCCACCTTTCTCACGACCCTCCGCTCGATGAAGTACGAACTCGGCCACACATCCGTATGGCGTGTGCTGGAGCAACATCTGGTGTCGTAGGTACGGGGACAACACCGGAGCTTGCGCCGCGCAGGAGTTGCTAGCATCACACGATGACCACTGACTCCACGAACATCGATGAAGCTCCCCATGACGCGCCGAAGGGGTTCTTCCACAAATCGGATCGAGTGGAGCTCATCGCAACGATCGCCATCGCCATCGCAACGATCCTGACGGCATGGTCCGCATTCGAAGCCGGCAAGTGGGGTGGAACGCAGGCTATCAATTTCTCCGAAGCCGGAGCGGCACGAACAGAGTCGACACGGGCAGACACCCTCGCTGGCCAGTTAACGCAGATCGATGTTGCCATGTATCTCGACTGGGTCGAGGCGATCGCAACGGAGTCGATGGAGGGGACCATACCCTCGATTGAAGAGGGGCTGAGCGAGCCACAACCCGGAACCGTGTCCGGGTTCCTACGCGTGCGTTTTCGTGACGAGTTCATCCCTGCGGTCGACGCGTGGGTTGCGACGAGTCCTGTAAACAACCCTGATGCGCCGAAGACGCCCTTCGACATGGACGAGTACGTGGTCGCGAAGGCCGTCGAAGCTACTGCACTCTCGGCACTTGCCGATCAGAAGTCCCAAGATGCAAGGGATGCGAATCAGAACGGAGACAACTACGTCCTGACGATGGTCCTCTTTGCCTCCGTACTGTTTTTCTCGGGTGTGAGTTCCAAGATGGGAAGCCACCGCAATCAGCTGCTTATGCTGTCCTTCGGAATCATCGTCCTTGTCGTTGGCATCGTGATCCTTGCGAGCTTGCCCGTTCTGGTGTAGAGCTGTCCCTGGAGGGTCACGCCACGTGGATGGTGCGTCCGAGTTCGATCGCTCCGATTACACCAGCGTCATCTCCAAGCCCTGGAGGGAGGACCTGAGGGCCACCTGCAGCAAAAGGTACTGGCGGATACCCTCCGGATGCCTCAGGAAGCATCCCTGAAATCGACGTGTGGAACCCTGGCATCTTCGACACTCCCCCGCCGATGATCACCTGATCCACCGGGATCACAGCACACAGGCTGGCAATGGCGTGTGCGAGGTACCACGCCTCGAACTCAAGCGCCGTGGTCGCCGAACCACCAAGAGCATCAGCCGAGACACCCCACCTTTCGCGCATGGCTGTACCTGATGCCATACCCTCGAGACAGTCGCCGTGGAAGGGACAACTCCCGGGGAAATCATCATCCGGATGTCTCGGGATACGTAGGTGGCCGATCTCTGAATGATTGGCTCCGCGGAGGACTCCACCGTTTGACCAGATCGCCCCGCCGACACCCGTCCCCACCGTGAAGTAGGCAGCGTTGTCCTTCGTAGCCGATCCCCAGGTGTGCTCAGCGAGCATCGCCGCGTTGACATCCGTATCGATGACGCTGGGCACCCCATCAACCGCGATCTCTGCGAGGATATCAACCCCCGACCATCCGGGTTTTGGTGTTGACAGCATCCTTCCGTATGTCTCAGACTCCGACCGAAGATCGATCGGCCCGAACGATGCGATCCCGATCGCTCGGACCAGATGGCGCTCGAATACACCCTCCAGCGATGCACTCACCGAGGAGAGCGTCGTATCAGGATCGACAGTCGCGATCACATCCCTATACAGGAGATCAGCGCCATGATCACTTGCCCCAATAACGATCTTGGTGCCGCCCAGTTCGATGCCAACGTCGACCGCTCTCTGGCTCATGGCGTACGGGTCACGTCCTGGCGCCCTTGAGCTGGTCTGCGATATCGAATGCGAGCTCCAGCGCCTGGCCAGCGTTCAATCTCGGGTCACAATGCGTGTGGTACCTGTCTGCAAGGTTCTCCTCTGCGACGTTCATCGCACCACCGGTGCATTCGGTGACGTTCTTCCCCGTCATCTCGAAGTGAACACCCCCGGGATGTGTGCCAAGGGATCGGTGGATCTCGAAGAATTGGCGAACTTCGGACGCGACGCTCTCGTAGGGTCGGGTCTTGTACCCTGTTGACGACACGATGGTGTTGCCATGCATGGGATCGCATGTCCACACCACACTCGCCCCTTCGGACTCGACAGTATCGATCAGCCCGGGGAGATACTCCTCAACGTGATCTTTGCCGTGGCGTGTGATGAGCGTGAGCCTGCCTGGATCGTTGTCAGGATTCAGTATCGAGATCAGTTCGAGGAGATCCTCTCTCGTCATGGACGGTCCACACTTGAGCCCGATCGGGTTTCCTACGCCACGGAGGAGTTCAACGTGGGCGCCGTCGACCTGTCGCGTCCTGTCACCGATCCACAGCATGTGCGCTGAGCATGCGTACCAGTCACCTGTCAGGCTGTCGTTGCGCACAAGGGCCTGTTCGTATCCCGGAAGTAGCGCTTCGTGGCTTGTGTAGAAGTCGGTCTCTCTGAGCTGTCTCGTTGTTTCAGGAGTCAGCCCGATGGCTCGCATGAAGGCAACCGTTTCGTCCAGTTGTAACGCGAGTTCCTCGAACCGGGAGTACTGATCGGTGTCATCGATGAACTCCAGATTCCACTTGTGGATCTGTTCGAGATTCGCCATGCCACCCTGGGCAAACGCCCGGAGCAGGTTCAGAGTGAGCGCAGACTGGTTGTACGCCTTGAGTAACCTCTGGGGGTCAGGAATCCTCGCGTCCTTGTCGAAGGCGATACCGTTGACGATGTCACCCCGGTAGCTCGGCAGAGAAATGTCTCCTATGACCTCCATGTCTGTCGACCGGGGCTTGGCGAATTGGCCAGCCATTCGTCCGATCTTCACGACAGGCATCGATGCTCCGTACGTCAGGACCACTGACATCTGGAGCATGACCTTGAACGTATCCCTGATCGTGTCGGCATGGAATTCGGCGAAGGATTCAGCGCAGTCTCCGCCCTGGAGCAGGAAAGCCTCACCACGTGCGACCTGGGCGAGCTGCTTGCGCAGGCGTCGTGCCTCGCCGGCGAATACCAGGGGTGGGGAATTCGCGATCTCCTTCTCAACCGCTTCAAGCGCGTTGGCATCCGGATAGGTGGGCTGTTGGAGCGCCGGTTTCGACCGCCAGCTGTCAGGTGTCCATGTCATGGTGATATCCGGGCCTTGCGCAGTGTCGACAATTGTGGCTCGATGGTAACGCTCCACGGAGTCTGGTCGCCCACTGGATTCGTGCTGAGCGGCTTCTTCACGTGAACCATATGGGCTCTCGAGCTTGGCTTCATGGTTCTTCGTGACGTTCTTGATACGACCGTGTTCGCTGTCACCGACGCGATGAATCACGGGTGATCGCACGGTCGCTTCGTGAAGCTCTGCGATGCGTGAACCAGCACGCGGAGCTGCGTGTTCTAGGACCTGCGATTCGCCACGCCTTTGTCGATTCTTTGGACTCGGACCGTCCACTCGATCCCATCGTTGGTCGAGAACGTGTAGGTGAGCCCACCGTTCAGAGAGTCGAGAGGTTCGTCTCTATGGATCTCGAGGAGTTCGAGGATCGCGGGGCTGCGGCCACCGGAACCGCACTCTGGCGAGACGTACACCGCAAACCGGAAGTCGATCGCTACAAAATCTCCGACGACGATAGACCGCGATGCAGGGACCGCGCCTATCGGTGGAGCTCCGAACTGTGCTGATCCGACTCCGATCGGACTCACACAGCTGGGATATTCGGACGCGTAGGCCTGAGCACCGCCCAGAGTCACACGCGACGTGGTCGACACCGAGAGGTGGTTCCAGCAGTCATCGTCGGCTCCTCGCGAGGCTCCGCCTTGATCATCCACCTCAGCACACGCTGCCGCTGCTTTCTCCTCGTCACGGAGGGTCATCGACACGTTCGTCGTGATGCGGGATGCGTATCCGTTGGTCCAGACCCGTGGGATCGTGCCAAAGAGGTTCCGTTCGGTCGTGATCCCGTCCGCGTCGACCATGGTGATGCTCTCGAACACGTACAGGGTGTCGGGACACATGCCGTCCATGATGACCTCGACCAACCCCTCCCCGCTCCCTGAACGAATCGAGTTGCATGATGTGTCGCCATCACGCATCGGTATCGGGGCAATAGCGGTGATCGTGTACTCGCTCGGCGACTTGAGAAGGAACGTCGCCTTCATCTGATCGACGCGGTCATCCACCGGTTCAAGGTTCAATGAGAAGATGTCAACATCGGGCCCTGCGACCTCGGTTGGCTCCATACCTTCGAATGTCCCTGCGGGGCCTATGCCCCATGCGTCGGTGCCAGCACCGTTGCTCGGGAGATAGTCGAGCCGGAATTTCACGTCGACGAATGCGCAGTTCGGATTACACGAACCAGGAATCTCAACGGTGTGGTCTATGTACTCGCTCACCCTGATGTCACACCCTGGGTCCGTTGTTCCCTCGCCACAGTTCGTGAGGCCGTCAAGGGGGACCGCAAAGACATCAGCGAGCTCATTGTCGACCGTGACCCGCGTGAACGCGACGCTGTCGAGTGGCAGACCCCAGCTTTCGCAGAAGACTTCACGGACTATCCGTGTGGTCTCTCCCACTCCTTCGACCCCTGCATTGAGCACCGGTCCCCGGGAGTCGCAGTAATCGTGGTTCTCTGCATACACGCGCACGTCGTGCGGAGTTGTATCACCGCGAACTCCGGCTCGTACGAGGTTCATCACCACCGGGTGGCTACTGGGTGTGACCACGTCGTACTGGTCACGATCAAGGATCTCCCACTCATCGAACGAAGCTGTTCCGAGCCTCGCCTCCCAGATGCACAGCGTGTAGGTTCGACCTTCTCTCAATGCCATGTCGAATCTTTGGATCGACGTGTAGTCGCTGTCGTAGATCTCATGCGGCGTTGCGGTCCGTGCGTCATAAGGCACTGCGGCGATACGGAAGTCGGGATGACTGGTTCCGATACGGCCACCATCGGCGAACAGTTCATCCTCGACCTCTGAACACGTGGTTGGCTCAGGATCCGAGAGGTCGATTGGCCACACGTAGGATCGGTATCCGCCGTCGACGCTCTTCTTCCATACGTGGACGGTCAGGTTAGAACCATCTCGAGGGACGATTGTGGGTGGCGGTTTCCCTATCGTTTCGCCGGGCGTCACCGTGTTGATCGTGAGGATGTGACGGTGTGTGAGAACCTGTCCATCTATCGCCGTGACTGTTATCGGATCGAATTCGT
>Ga0190293_1000449_pt1 | contig 14698 bp, 12 predicted proteins | sample 48693001_MG_FD_161671 | JGI IMG/M metagenome (GOLD analysis project Ga0190293, IMG submission 161671) | Hydrothermal vent microbial mat bacterial communities from Southern Trench, Guaymas Basin, Mexico - 4869-30-0-1_MG | ecosystem: Environmental > Aquatic > Marine > Hydrothermal vents >... | reverse complement strand
TGGCAGTAACACCAATGCCCAGTGGGAGAGGTCCGGTTCCGTCAGCTCTCCAGCCCCTCGTGTAGCCGGTCTGTGTGGAGGTAACCAGGAGGTCGCCATCCTGATCGGCGCTTCTCCAGATCAGGGACTCCCATTTCAGTGGATCAGTTGTGATGGGCCATCCATCGCAGACACCTGTTCTCGATATCGCAACGGTCATGCTGTTGGCTATTCCATCGAGAACATCGACGGTCAGAAAAGTTCCTCCGCCCCAGCTGGCATCACTGGATGGCTCTGATGCAGGATCAAATTGCCATGCGTAGCCGCCACTGAACCACGGGTCGTACTGACTTCCCTCATAACCGTAGATATCCGGCAGAGAGTAATCGAAATCCTGGATCCCATCAGCTTCCTCGAGGTCGACACCTTTATGGGCAGGATCAACATTGACCATGTTTAAAGCAACAAAATCTCCCAATCTTGTCCTGTCAATATGCCAGATAAGTATACCCGAGCCGGCAAGTCCCCAGTCCCGCTCATGCGTCCCGAATGATCCGTTGCCGTCAGGGTCTCGCTGACGATTCTCAATCAGAAGGTATTCAGTGCTGCTCAGAGGGACTTTCAGAACAGCCTCATCCACTGTCACAGTGAATTCCCCCTCGTCCGGCACCTCGATGACATCGACCCAGTTCAGATAGACCTTCGACCAGGCACAGGGTGCTGAGGGCCAGAAACCGCTCATCATCCACTGGCCATAGCCCATGAGACCCCAGCCGCCAATTCCGACATGCCCTGTCATTGTGTCGTATAGGTCGGGGAGACCGAGCTGATGTCCGAATTCATGGCATATCGTCCCGAGAACACCGAGACCGAAACCGTCCTGTGATTCCTGTTCGGGAACGATACAGCCCTCTCTGATGAAAACCCCGTCGGAAGTTGGGATTCCCTGGTAATTGAAACCGGCTCCGGGAAGGTAGTAGATGAGATCGGTCAGAGTCAGGAAGACCGAACCGATATCGTCAGGGCTGTTGCGGAGAATGTCTGCCTCCTGGCCTGCTCCGGCATGAAACACTATCACTGCATCAAATGAACTGAAATCAACATCCTGATCAGCTGCTTCTACCGCATCACGGAGCAGCTCACATACGCCCTGCATGCCTGCCTCACTGCTTCCATACCAGCTCATCTGATGATCGAGGGTGTAAGCCTGGTTGAGTCCTGCCGGGAAGACCTCGGGAAACAGAATGAGCTCTCCAACACTCACATCCTCGTAGTAGGACGCAAGGTCATCCATAAGCCCCTGTGCGTAGACCCTGTCATGGGGAGGATCAGCTTCGAGATCGAATTTTCCGTTTCCTGTCGTTTCGCTGGTGAAATCCTCTAAAAACTGTACACGGAGGACGCAGATCCTCATGGAATCAGCATCAACACCCTCATCAGATCCGGGGGACCAGATGGCGATACCCTCAGAAGGTCCTTCATGCATTGGCTCCATCGCACCATGAATTATCGGAGGTGCGGCATCGACAGCCAGGATAAGAATAAGGGACAGCAGAGGTAAGAGTACCCTCATACTGCTAGAATCGCACTGAGAGCGAATACTTGTTGTTGTACTTGCCAGAGCCCTGGAGGTTCTCCTCCACAGGCACGAAGGACATGTCAAGCTGGAAGCCGGCATACTGCAGTCCTGCACCGAAGGTCGGTCCCGAGATGACGGACATACCCTCCGTATCGTGCATATAGCCTGCTCTCAGCGCGAGAAGGTCGTAATACCAGAACTCGGCACCGGCACCCCATTTGTTCTCGTTGAACTCCGTACCCAAACCCTCGTCAACATTGGTGAGAAGTTTGCTGTAGTCAGCCACGATAGTCAGACGGGTCAGTTCAGTGTCCATTGGGATGTATGCAAGACCGGTCCTGATAGTACGCGGAAGCGGATTGTTTTCGGAACTGCCGCCATAGCTCATGTTGGGGCCCAGGTTCGAAAGAGCCGCCCCGACCTGGAGCCTGCCGTTTCCGAGACCGAGCTCTTCCATTTGAACCCTGTAGAGTACACCGAGGTCAGCTGCGAACGAGGTACCCTTGCCGGAATCCTGATAGTAAAGGTGATCGTAAATGAACTTGAGGCCGAGACCAACGGAGACTCCCGGAGCAACTTCTGTACCGAAAGAGCCGGTCAGTGCAACACCGTATGAGTAGAATTCGCCGAGGTTGATACCTCCTTCTGAGGTCTCCTGCTGCTCTCCCATAGACATGAAGGTAATATTGCCGCCGATACCTCCCCATCCACTTAGATGCCTGGCATAGCCGAGGTATTCGTAATAGAGGTCATCGGCAAGCTGCGGCAGCCAGTTGCAGTGCTGCAGCGTCAGTTCCTGCCGCGAAGTATCGGCGAATGCAAGCCCGGCCGGGTTCCAGTAGGATGCTGTAGCATCATCTGCGAGCGCGGTGAAAGCTTCACCCATTCCGTTAGGTCTGGCTCCCGGAGTAATCGTCATCCATATAACGCTGGCAGTGGAACCGAACGATACAGAAGCCAGAGCCAGCAGCACAGCGATGATGAGCATCTTGCGAATCATTGTTCCTCCTGCTTGGGGACAGACACCAGATGTCTGTCAACGTCTATCACATATACCAATCTCAAAGTATCCTGACTGCTTCTATATCGAACTTCCGTGAATGAGCGCAATAATACTGCGTGTACTGCTGGACTCGCCGCTCGCTCCTGATGAGACTACACGCACCTGAAAAATATACGACCCGCTGGAAACGGGGTCACCATCCGCATCGGTGCAGTCCCACCAGTACTGGTTATATCCTGATACACCCTCGATGTTCCGGATATGCAGGAGTCGTCTTCCGCTGACAGTGAAAACGGAGAGATCAACCGCGCCGAGAGCGCTCTGAGTCCAGTTTAGTGCAACACCGTCACTGCATGGATTCGGATATGGGAATGCATCTGAGAGCGAAATATCTGACTCAGAAGTAACTGTCAGATCGACTGCAGCAGAGGACCTGTTGAGCAGACCATCCGAAGCCCTGAGCTCAAGCTGATGCTCCCCCTGTTCGAGACTGCCGATCTCGACCGTAATCTCACCGGTCACTCCGGAACCCTGATTGTATCGGAAGTACTCCGAAACGTCCTGAGCGGTGCCGTCAATGTAGAGAGCAAGCTGCCTGCCGGTGCCACCAAGAAGGTTGATGCCGGATGGGTCAGATAGAATAGCCCTGACGGTCAGCGTGCCTGTCACTGATGGATTCAGCGTATTCCTGTAACCCTGAACCCATAGTTCGATATCGGGTCCTGTCGTATCACCAGATGCCGGACTGCCAACCAGGAGCGGAGCTGGATAGGTTGAGGCTGCTGCAATCATCCAGGTGTTGAGGAAAAGAAACTGCGTTCTTGAGAGAGAACCTGTCACAGCATCAATAGGCACAAAGACCTCGGTCGAAAACTCCTCCTGGGCAGGCGCAGAGCCCCTGAAGAAGCATCTTGCAGGTGAAAGGTAGGCGAGTGGTCGGTGCTGCCTGAATGTGAAGTACGTATCCGGCTGACAGGACTCGAAAGCCTCTATGAGAACCAATCCTTCGTCAGGAGCCACGCCCGACAGAGTTGAGTACTCACCTGTTCTGAGCGTATCCGTCGCGGCATGGAAACTCGTACCGGGGTATGCCAACGGGGTCGAACCGTCGCCGAAGAGGATATACATCGCACTGTTGGTCGAATAACCCGCGTCCAGCTTTCCTAGCAGCATGCACATGCCCATGGAGATATCTCGCTCAGTGAATAATCTGTCCAGTATACTTGCAACGAGTTGCTCATTGGCAAGTCCCGAGCACTGGTCCGTTGCACCAAGAGAAGTAATGGCTCCACCCACTGGAGAGACGGTGACCGCCTGAGCAAGACACGAAAGCGCAGGATTCATGAAATCTCCAACACTGCATGAACCGAAAAGTGCGACCGGAAGACGTCCCTCACAGGCCAGGAGTCCCGCATCCTCGAGGTAGAGAAGTCCCTCGTCTGCTATCTGATCATAGCTCCCGTGACCGAGATAGAGTGAGATCAGAGAACCGCGGCTCCACGCTGCTATGTAATCCTCCCTGGCTTCCGGTTTCTTCCAGAAATCGTTCCAGTCGTAAAATATCAGGTAGAGTTTCTCGGGTCTGATCACCGCCGGCAGATGATTGGTCAGTATCCTTTCCACGCTCTCGGTATGATACCTTTCATCTCCACCATGCAAGGGGGTGCGCTCATCGTCAGCCGCGCCAAGAACGACCGTCTGCCAGTCCCCCCTGTTGACACCGGAACGGTACTCGAGGGTCTTCGAGACAAGGAGTCTGAGATCGGAATTCCCTCCAACACCTATTCTGCTCAGACCGATCTGAGGAAGGATACTGTCGCTGCGGACTATGGCAAATACATCGTCGGAGACCAAGTAAGAAGAGCCACGGTATAGAATATCAATGAAGCTCTCTCGTGTGGAAATGAAGTTCCTCGGATCCCAGGTTCCACCGCCAACCAGCACGATGTCGGCAGGAACCGGATCCCAGGAGTCGACCGCATATGATGCCAGTGCCCTTATCGCAGACGGATCGTGCACACCTCCGTTGAATTCGTCATATATCTCTGAAGCAGCAAGAAGCTCTGCCCCGGGAATCCCTTCAACGAGGACTGCCGCATCAGAAACAAACTGATCGGCCACTACGAAGAGAGTTTGCTCTCCGGTAAGGTTGCCGATTATCCGACCGGGAGTGGGGAACCGGATAAGCTCGGGCCTGGCGATCGAGCCCGGCTGGACGATCCATAGTTCCTGCATTTTCCAGCCGTCCTGCTGGGTAAACTCGAAGGACTGGGAGTCCTCCACTGTTATCCTGGCGGCTAGTGTATCCCCGCCGACAAGGTAGACATCTGTTCCAGCAAGCCCATTCTCCCAGGTAAACCTGCGTCTGTCCGTTCCAGACCATGACTCAATTGGTACCTGTGCCTGAGCAGAGAGGTTCGGGGATGTCCATGGAAAGACTTCGAACCAGTCGAAAAATACCTCTTCGGAACCATCCCTGATGATGTGGACGCCGAGTGTGTTGCCCTGATCCTTGATACCCGAGACAGGGAATGCACATATGAAGTCCTGCATGTCAGACCAGCTCGTGTCGCACTGCAGGGTCCCGTTGAGAGCGAACTGCACCTTATGGATACCTGCATCCGGGGATTTCATGTGAACTCGGATATACCCCTCGCCAAGAGCGCTCTCTGAATCAAAACCGTAGTAGAGCCACTGGCTGGAGCTGCCTGAGTTCCTGTCCCATGCCCAGTCATCAGGCATATTAACGGCAATATCTTCCGGAGTCCGTGTGTGGTAGAGATTCTGCTCGAAGTGTCTTCTCGCAAGGAAGCTGTCTGGCAGTGCCGGGGCACCGGTCAGACTGCCGTCAACAACATCCATGCGGACACCGGTCTCACCACCCCAGGTCAGCCAGTAGACATTCTGAGTGGAGTAGCGATGGCCGAAGTGCTCTGGCATATCGGTGTTTTCCGGATTCCACCATGAGAGACCCCTGGCAAAGAAGAACAGACTGTCGCCGGTATCGAAGACTCCGTCACCACCATCCTCCACAATGATTGGAACAGCGAAAGGAATGTACTCAGTTTCCCAGGGCTCTTCACCCATCTCCCTCCCCCTGCCGCAGAACATCGATAGAGTTGCGGAAGAATGTCCGACTGCATCGGGAAGATCAGCCCCTGAAAGACCGTAGATCCCGGCGGTGTCAACATGGAGAGCCGCCCATGGGTGTCCCCAAAAAGGGCTCTGCCCCCTCCTCATCAGAGGGATCTGCCAGATGGCATCCCCTTCGAGCAGGGAAGAGACTGCCTCATCAGCGCCTGTCTGAAGTCTTGGAGCCGATGTTCCTTCAGGATATGAGAGCGTTATCTCCAGCATCTCTGCGTACAGGAGTTCTCCCCCTTCTCCTGTGATCACCGGATGAAGTTCAAGGATGGCAACGCCTGCGCGTCTGAAGGATCCTGAATGCGAAATGCGCCCCCATTCGACAGGAAGTTCGGAAAGATCAGCAGTAAAGAAAGAATCAATACCCGCGGACGTAACTGTTACCGCTCCAACCCGTCCATGTCCAAGGGCATGAATACCTCGCGGCACAACCGTGAGCGTCGGCTCAGATCCGGACGGGATCGGGAAATAAAAGGACCTGGAGGGAAGGAGGATCTGACCCTCGGTTCCGGCATATCCGCAGCCGCTTATCGTGAATCCGGCAAGTCCATCGGGCAGCTCGAGATCCTGGGGTGAGGGGCAGTTCCAGACCATTGAAGCGGTCTCTCCGGTCAGACTGAGATCGGAGATCTCCGAGACCGGAGCAATTGTTGCATTCCCCGGAAGCAGAGCTACAACAGAAAGCAGTACGATCGAGATCATATTATAGCTCCGACAGTTCGAGCATAGGTGAATCCCCATCCTCTTCGCCAGGTAGTTTCTCATCCTCGGGGATCATCTCGGAACGGATACGCTCCTCCTCAGAATCAAGGATCCTGCCCTGTGAATCGAGAAAAGACTTGATCTGGGTCAAGACTGAAAGTCTGCGGTCCTGGAGTTCACGGATGGTTTCAGTAAGAACCTGCACCCTGGTCCTGGCCTCTGATAAGAGATTAGAGGCCTTGAGTTCCGCATCCATGATGATCAGTTCGGCTTCATGTCCGGCGTCCTCACGAGCTCTGGCGGCGCTCTGCTGCTGCTGAACAAGAACGTCCCTGACAGCTCCCTCCATTCGATCAAAATCGGAAGCCCTTGCACGGAGGACAGATAGTTCCTTATCTGCCTGATCCAGCTTGTCCCCTTGCTCCTCCCAAGCAGCAGCGACCATCTCCAGGAAGGCTTCTACCTCCTGAGGATCGTAACCTCGCATAGCTTTCCGGAACTGCTGTCTTCTGATATCAAGTGGCGTGATTCTCAAGGACTTCTCCGATCACTGCCGAATGCTGGTTTACGTTTGCTCCAGAACGACACAATAGTTCTTCTGAATAATATCCATGCCATTGTGCAAGTCAATTCTCTCCTATCGGTCAGGAAGACCGACGTTTTCTCTTCTTAGTATGATTCAGCGATTCCTTACGCCGAACAGGTACCGGCCAAGTCTGACAGTTGTTGCACCTTCTATCACTGCCAGTTGAAAATCATCGCTCATCCCCATTGACAACTCATGCAGCGGTAGTCCGGATGACCTGGAGACGGTATCCCTGAGCTCCCTGAGCAGCGCGAAAGCCCTTCTGACAATGGCCGTCTCAGAGACCAGGGGTCCCACTGTAAGAAAACCTGAAACATCGAGGCCCAGTTCCCTGAGTATACCAACGATCTCTTCCAGAAGACCCGGTTCTGGAGCAAATCCATACTTCGTCCCCTCGCCGGATGTGTTGACCTCGAGCAGAATCTCAGGAGCAGGTTTTCCCTGCTGCACAGTTCTTCGCGCTATCTCTTCCGCAATTATAAGCCTGTCAACTGAATCTATCGCATGGAAATCACGAATTGCCTGTCTTACTTCTCCTGTGTGCAGGGGGCCAATCATGTGAAACTCGGCTGAATCCCGTCCAACCGCCTTGATCTTCCTTCCTCCCTCGCTGACCCTGTTCTCGCCGATCAGCTTAGCACCGGCGTCAAGCACTGCCTGCACGACTTCAGGAGGGTGGGTTTTGGTTACTGCCATTATCCGCACTTCCCTCTCGGGCTGACCGCATATATCAAGTGCTTCCAGAATGGTCTCACGGGCTCTGGCAAGATTCTCTTTGATAAGGGCAATCTGAATCATGGGTACCTCCATATAAGTGATAATATATGCCCAGAAATCCCATGAGCGTTCCAGCACCGCAATGTTGTCCCGCACTATCGAGTGGAGTATAATCGCAAAGGATTTGCGTTAACGAAAAATGCAGGTAGTATGATGCACATTCGTGAAGAAGAACTCTTCGGAGAACTCAGGGCTTCGGGCCTCAGGATGACCGGTTTCCGTACACAGGTCGTCAGAATGTTCCTTCATGGGGGTTGTGGTCTCTCGGCAAGGCAGGTTCGGGAAAGAGTACGGTTGAAAAGACCGCATATCTCAACTGTCCACAGATGTCTCGTCTCTCTTGAAATGATCGGCTTTCTAAGGAAGTACAGATCCTCAGGCGGAATCCTGAGATATCGTTGCTCCAGAAAGTACTACCCGGATCATGCTCACTTCAAATGCGACCTGTGCGGCTCCATGACACCAGTGCAGCTATGTCTTCCGGAAGCGATCATCAGCGGTCTGCAGGATCAGAACGGTTTCAGGATAGATGGTGCGGATATTACACTGGAGGGAATATGCAAGAGCTGCTCGAAAAACACATGAGAGCATGGGGCCTCCATGCAGTGGCGGTCGCTGTGTTCATCATAATCTCCTGCGGCGGAGACAGAGCGAGCACCAGCTCGACAGGAGCAGCTGCTCCGCTGGTGGCTGTGAGTATTCTACCGCAGAAAGAATTCGTCGAGAGGATAGCCGGAGACAGGTTCGAGGTAATCGTCCTGATACCTCCCGGCGCCACTCCCGCAACATACGAACCTGCCCCATCTGATATGGCTGCAATGAGCGAAGCAGTGGTCTGGTTCACTATTGGAGTACCTTTCGAAACTGCATGGATCCCAAGATTCCTCGCTGCGAATGCAGATCTCGATACAGTGAACACTGCCGCCGGCATCAACAGGCTGCCTATCGGAAGGCACAGCTGCCAGCAGGAGCACAGCAGCGACGGACATACCGGACATGACAGCACGGATGACTCGCTTGATCCGCATATCTGGCTCTCCCCGGAACTCGTTCGCACACAGGCCGCAACCATCACAGGAACGCTATCCGAGCTCGATCCTGAAAACGCTGATATCTACGCGGGTAACCTTTCAGTTTTTGAAGAGGATATAGACTCGATTCAGATCTCCCTGCACGCGATGCTGGACCCGCTGGAGGGGAGTTCCTTCATTGTATTCCATCCCTCATGGGGCTATTTTGCCGATGAGTTCGGACTCCTCCAGGTTGCTATAGAGGAGGCCGGGAACCAACCATCACCCGACCAACTCGCAAGACTCGTCTCACTCGCGGAGGAGCGCAGCATTCGAGTGATCTTTATCTCACCGCAGTTCAGTGCCTCCTCTGCGGGAGTGCTGGCAGCAGAGATAGATGGCGGAACGCTCCAGATCGATCCACTCGGCAGCGACTGGGAGGATTGCCTTCTGACGGCAGCCAGGAGCATAGCCTCCGCTATGGAAGGAACGGAATGATCCTGCCGGTGAAGATCTCCGGACTCTCTGCCGGTTACAGGCCGGGTCATCCGGTTCTCAGAGATATCGATCTTGAAGTCATGCAGGGCGATTTCCTTGCACTGATAGGCCCGAATGGAGGTGGAAAGACTACACTCCTGAAAGTCATACTCGGTCTCATCCGACCGATGTCAGGCACCGTCAGAGTATTCGGAAGACCTCCGGGGGATGAGACAGGCAGGATCGGATACGTTCCGCAGATGATCCCGGGGGCTACTTTCCCCGTAACGGTCATGGAAGTCGCTCTCATGGGCAGACTTGGGCTGAGAGGAATGTGGAGGAGATATACTCCGGCAGACCGGCTGGCAGCTATCCATAATCTGCATTTGCTGGGGGTCGCCGATCTCGCAGCTGAGCCGATGGATAACCTGTCGGGAGGACAGCGTCAGAGGGTACTCATTGCCAGGGCGCTGGCTGGAGAGCCGGATCTCCTCCTTCTGGACGAACCTGCGGCAAGTGTCGATCAGAAGACCCAGGAAAGCTTTTTCAACCTTTTGGCTCTGCTCAATAAAAAACTCACAATAGTCCTCGTCACGCACGATGTGGGCGCTGTTTCCTCATACGTAAGGACGATAGCCTGCATAAACAGAGTACTCGTGAGCCACGGTGAGACTCTCCCCGCAGAAGCTGTGGCCAGGGCGTACGGGTGCCCCTTCGAGCTGGTGACGCATGGTGTACCGCACAGAGTGATCGGCAGCGCCGAAGGCAGCGGAGATTCCGGGGGTGAACCATGATCGAAGCACTCTCTTATGCATGGATGCAGAATGCCGTGGTCGCCTCGATCCTGAGCGCCATTGCCTGCGGTGTCATTGGCACACTGGTGGTCGTGAACAGGATGTCCACCCTGACCGGAGCAGTCGCACATGCTTCCTTCGGTGGTCTCGGACTGGCATATCTGCTGGGAATGCCGCCAATGGCCGGAGCGGTATTGGTGAGCATGGGAACAGCCCTGGGAGTAGGAGCCATATCATCAGGAACCAGACGAGAATATCCTGACACGGCAATGGCTGCTTTCTGGGCTACCGGAATGGCGGCAGGACTCATCTTCGTAAGGCTTAGGGGAGGTTATGCGCCGGATCTTATGAGCTGGCTCTTCGGCAGCCTTCTCACTGTTTCCAGAACAGATCTAGTACTGGCTGGATCGCTGGACCTCCTGGTACTTCTTCTTGTCGGCGGTCTCTTCAAGGAGCTGACAGCAGTTTCATATGACAGCGAGTTCAGTCGCATCAGAGGTGTGCGCACAGCACTGATAAGAAGTGTGTTCCTGGCTCTGACTGCGCTCGTGATAGTGATGCTCATGAAGATATCCGGTCTTATTATGGTCATGGCGCTTATGACCATTCCGGCAGCAGTAGCAAGGATGTTCACAAAGGGTCTGCGAAGAATGATGATCCTGTCATCCATCCTCGCACTTGCACTGAGTCTCGGAGGACTTGCGCTTGCATATGTGCTGGACCTTCCTCCCGGCGCGGTGATCATACTGCTGGCGGGAGCACTCTACTTCATTTCACACATAGTTAAAAACTGAGGCCGGGCCTCATTTCTTCGATTATTGAAGAATTGAGGCCCGGCCTGAGAGTTTGGCGGATTATCTGAGTGTATCAACTATAAGCATTTGAAGCAATCGAAGGCATTTGAAAATAAGTTAGAGCCAGTAATCCCTGTCGAGAGATCGGTACTGAACGGCTTCTGCTACATGCTCCTCACTGATGGAACCTGCCCCGGCAAGGTCGGCCACGGTTCTGGAGACCTTGATTATTCTATCGTATGCTCTTGCCGAAAGACTGCAGCTCTCCATAGCGCTCTTCAGGAGCGATGCGGCCGCAGTATCCAGCGGGCAGAGCCTGCGCACCATTGAGGATGACATCCCCGAGTTGCTGAATAATCCGGGTGATTTCGCGAATCTGACAGCCTGTCTCTCCCTTGCTGCGATGACTCTATCTCTAATTACCCGCGAGGGGTCTCCCGTCGGAAGCTCGCTGGCCAGTTCTCCGTACTTCACAGGAGCGACATCCACATGAATGTCTATTCTGTCCAGCAGTGGACCGGATATGCGATGCAGATACCTCTGTATCTGTGGACCCGTACAGGCGCATGAGCGAGCTGGATCCGTGAAGAAGCCGCATGGACAGGGGTTCATGGCGGCAGCGAGTGTGAATCTAGCCGGGAACGTCATGCTTGAAGTAGCCCTGGTTATGGTGACAGAACCATCTTCCAGCGGTTGCCTGAGGACCTCGAGCACATTCCTTCGGAACTCGGGCAGTTCGTCAAGAAACAGTACACCATTGTGGGCAAGACTGACCTCTCCCGGTGATGGTACGGAACCTCCTCCGATCAGTCCCGCATCTGAAACCGTATGATGCGGTGCCCTGAAAGGTCTGGTCTGGGTTAGCATTCCATCCTCCAGGAGACCCGCTACGCTATGGATCTTGGTGGTTTCGATGGATTCCTCAAGCTGCATCGGGGGAAGTATAGAGGGAAGTCTCCTTGCCAGCATAGTTTTACCGGAGCCAGGCGCACCGATCATCAGAATGTTATGCGCTCCGGCAGCGGCTACTTCCAGTGCTCTTTTAGCGTACTCCTGGCCCCTCACATCGCTGAAATCAGGCGAGCGGGAAGGAGTGGAGCATGAGACTGTGGAAGCCGATACTCCCTTGAGGGCGAGCCTTCCATGAAGATGGTCGAGTACAGAGGCCAGATCGGGAGCGGAATAGACCGGCTGTCCGCCGGCAACCGCAGCCTCTGTCGAATTCGCATCAGGAACTATCAGCCCGGAGTGATCGAGTCCCCTGCAGCGGTCAGCCATAGAGAGAACTCCCTGGACGGGTCTGAGGGTTCCATCCAGCGCCAGCTCCCCTATCAGGATAATGTCACTTATACTCTCAGTCGGAATGAGCCCCGCCGCAGATAGAACCGAAACTGCAATTGCCAGGTCGAATCCAGGGCCCTCCTTGCGGCGGCCGGCAGGAGCCATGTTGACAGTTATCCGTTTACCCGGCAGACGCAGACCGAGATTGCTGATTGCCGAGGTCACCCTCTGCTTCGATTCCCTTACAGCGCTATCGGGGAGACCGACGATTGAGAACGTGGGAAGACCTCTGGACATATCGGTCTCAACCTCGACCGGATATGAATCTATTCCGAAGACGGCCATGCTCATTGTTCGCGCAAGCATATGCAGACCTCCCGCAAGAGTCCTCACCATCAGTCTACACCCGGATCAGAGATAGTTCAAGAGGGGCAGATCATATCTAAGGTCTGAAGGCATCCTCGAGATAGATGTCCATTCGAAGGTCAGGGGGAGTGCCGCGCACCACTGCAACATCGAAACGCACCTGGTCGGGAAGGTCATGGGAGGCCAGATAGAGAGAGGTGGCCTGAACAATTTTTATCTGCTTACCGGCGTCGATTTTCTCCAGCGGCATTGTAGCACTGCCATCCGTGGCAAGCTTCACTTCAACGGATATCAGAAGACCATCCCGGATAGCCAGAATATCGACTTCTGCTCTCTTCGTGCGATAATTGCGTTCGAGTATCCGCCATCCGCGGGAAATGAGCCAGCTGCAGGTAAAGGTCTCCGCCTGTACGGACGGCCGTTTCAGAATAGACCAAGCCTGAGCTGAGGGTCATCCTTCATCGGTGAGAAGGACATTCTATGGATAGGCGAAGGGCCGAGGCGCTCAAGTGCCTTGAGGTGCTCCGGTGTGCCGTAGCCTTTGTTGGAGGTAAAACCGTATCCGGGATACAAAGATTCAGTTTTGATCATGATATTATCCCTGGTCACTTTTGCCACGATACTCGCCGCCGCTATGGAGAGGCTCCTTGAATCACCTTTCACAAGGAATTTCCTGTTCTGGCTTATGAGCGACCGCACCGGAAGACCATCTATCAGAACAATATCCGGAACCGGATCGAGTCCGGATTCGGCTCGCGTGAACGACGACCTCACCGCCTCTGACATACCACGCTCATCTATCTCTCCGGACTCGACAATACCCAGTGAAATAGAGACAGCGGTATCGAGGATAATACGGTAATACTCTCTCCGGCGTCTGTCAGACAGCTTCTTGCTGTCATTCACGCCAGGTAGTTCTGCGGATGGCGGGAGACATACGGCAGCGGCGACCAGCGGACCTGCCAGAGGTCCTCGCCCGGCCTCGTCAATTCCCGCGATAACTGTGTATCTATGTCGAAAGGAACGATCGAATTCGAATAGAGATCCTGCGATCAGGACTTCTTCCTTCCGACCCAGGTCTTCTTCTCCTTGATCCTCGCGGCCTTACCGGTCTTGTTGCGAAGATAGAAGAGCTTGGACCTGCGAACCTTACCGAATCGGGTGACCTCTATTCTGTCTATGAGCGGTGAATGGAGCGGGAATACCCTCTCCACACTAACTCCACCGGATATCTTGCGCACGGTAACGGTCTCTGAAAGACCTCCGCCACGTCGTGATATGACGACACCCTGATAAATCTGTACTCTCTCTTTGTCACCTTCACGGACAGTGAAGTGGATCTTCACTGTGTCCCCGGCCTTGAACTCCGGGAAATCACCCCGGATCTGACCTGCTTCAACACTCCTGATTATGTCATCCATCTTCCTGCTCCCTCTGTCGGTCCGCCCGCCGCATGGCAGTTATGAACCGTTTTCTGAGTTCATCCTCTGTTGTTTCTCCAAGGAGATCCGGCCTCTGACGGGCCGTGAGGTCCAGCGCCTCTCTGAATCTCCATTCCTCTATCTCTGCGTGGTTCCCTGAGAGAAGAACCTCCGGAACCTTCAATCCTCTGTATTCGGCCGGTCTTGTGTACCTCGGATGATCCAGCAGGCCGGTAGCATAACTATCCGAAGCCGCAGAATCCATCCTGCCAAGCACCCCGGGTATCCACCTGAAGACCGCCTCAAGGAGGATCATGGCCGGTGTCTCACCGCCGGAGACAACCGCATCGCAGACGGAAACCTCATCGGTGACCGCCTCCTGCCTGAATCTGTGGTCGATACCTCCGTATCTGCCGCAGAACACCACGATCCCATCGGTCTCAGCCAGTTCCGTGACCAGGGAATGATCCAGCCTACGGCCCTGTGGGGTCATGTAGACCACCCTGGCTTCACTTCTCCAGTCTATCGACTCCAGCGTTCGGAAGAGCGGTTCAGGTCTGAGGAGCATTCCTGCTCCTCCTCCGAACTGATAATCGTCCACGCTCCCCCTGGGATCGACGGCCCAATCCCTGATATCGAGTACATCCAGGCTGACTGTACCTGACGATATCGCTCTTCCTATAACACCCGTCTCGATGAAAGGACTGAACAAGCCGGGAAATAGCGTCGCTACAGCTGCCTTCATCCGGAATTCCGCCTTCTCTTCCCTACTTGATCCAGAGGTC
>Ga0190293_1000448_pt1 | contig 14704 bp, 13 predicted proteins | sample 48693001_MG_FD_161671 | JGI IMG/M metagenome (GOLD analysis project Ga0190293, IMG submission 161671) | Hydrothermal vent microbial mat bacterial communities from Southern Trench, Guaymas Basin, Mexico - 4869-30-0-1_MG | ecosystem: Environmental > Aquatic > Marine > Hydrothermal vents >... | reverse complement strand
CCCTATCCGCAAATCCTCCAAGTACCAAGTACCAACAGGATGCGCGGGTAGGGGCCAGAGTGCCCTCCGCTGTCCGCTCTCCGCCGTCCGCAAGAAACCCGCCACTACATCGGCCAAACCATTCAAATACCCGGACTCACGAACGGATCTTCTGACTGTGAACTGTGAACCGTGAGCTGTGAACTGGCCGCCCGGCGCTCCCTATCCGCAAATCCTCCAAGTACCAAGTACCAAGTACTCTTCTCCCCATGGCCAGCGAATCCAAGAAACTCATTCTGCTCGCTCTCTTAGCGAATGTCGGAATCGCTATCACGAAGTTCATCGCGGCCGCCATCTCGGGAAGTACTGCGATGCTCGCAGAGGCCATCCACTCCGTCGCGGACACGGGCAACCAATTGTTTCTTCTGCGAGGAGACTCCGTCTCGCGGTACAAGGCTGATGTCACCCACCCGTTTGGGCGGGGGAAGTCGATGTACTTCTGGTCGTTCATGGTTGCTGTTGTGTTGTTCGTTGGTGGAGCGGTCATCGCGATCTTCAACGGCTGGCAACGCATCCAGAACCCGGAAGTTCATGGAGACGAGGGTCTCATCTTCTCGCTTGTCGTGCTTGCCATTGCTGGAGCATTCGAGATCTTCATAGCGTGGCTCCCTGCTGTCAGACAGTTCAACCGCCTCCGCGGAACAAAGGGGGCATGGCAGATGATCAAGGAGTCCAAGGATTCGGCCCTGATCATCGTCCTGTTCGAAGATAGCGCGGCAGTCGTTGGGCTCTTCGTTGCGGCAGGAGGGCTGATCCTCACCGATCGAACTGGTACAGCCGTTTGGGACGGGTTGGCCTCGATCATCATCGGTCTGCTCCTCATAGCTGTTGCGTTGGTCGTTGCCAGGGAGATGAGCGCACTGCTGATAGGTGAGTCTGCCAACAGGGAGAATCGGACAGCGATCAGGGTCGCGATACTCGGCGTGCAGCCGGTCCACCATGTGGAGAGGCTGCTCACGATGCAGATGTCCGCTCACGAGATCCTGGTGACAGCTGATGTGGCGTTCGACGAAGGCGCCGACGAAGTCATCGCGGTTGAAGAGGTAGAGGCAGCGATCAAGGTCGCCTGCCCTGACGCGACACGTATATTCATTGAACCGGTGCGACGATGACCATCGGTTCTGCCTCCGCACCTGCATCTTCTGCAAATCTTGGCCCTGGATTTGACACACTTGGGCTTGCTCTCGCTCTGAGGTGCACTGCGACCGTCGAGTTGGCTGATGCGATGACGATCAGTGAGCACGGCTCAACCCGCAGGCTCGGCTCCATGGACATGATCGCAAGGGCTGTGATGCTCGCTGTCGGCCAACCAGCCCACGTGACTCTTGACAACGGTGTTCCGAGGGCGAGAGGCATGGGGTCCTCCTCTGCCGTGGCTGCCTCGGTGGCGGCTGCAGCTCTCAAGGCTGCCAGGGATGATGCCGGCGCCGGTCGCGTCTATGAGATCGTTGCCGAACTTGAAGGCCACGGTGACAACGCTGCTGCTGCGGTATTTGGCGGATTCGTCGCAGTCGCCGAGGGTGGCGTCAAGCGACTGGACCTTGACCCTTCGATCCGCGTTGTCGTCGGTATCCCAGACGATCCGTTGAGGACCGTCGAGGCACGAGCTGCTCTGCCTGACTCCATCCCACGTGACGTGGTCTGCAGGTCGCTGTCGAGACTGGCCTTTCTGATAGAGGGTCTCAGGGACGCCAATGCCGAGGTGCTCGGACATGCGGCTGGTGACGAACTCCACGAGGCACCGAGGGCTTCACTGTCACCGGTAACGGGCGAGATGATCGCGGCCGCGTTGCGTGGCGGCGCCCTCCATGCATCCTGGTCCGGTGCGGGCCCCACAGCGATCGCTTTCACGACGCCAGAAACCCAGGGAAGGGTCATCGGTGCGATGAGCGGTGTGCTCGGGTCCAGAGGTGAGGTGCTGACCCTGGACGTTGACTATGACGGTGTGATCTGACCACCTTCCGCTGTCCGCTGTCCGCTTTCCGACTGTCGACTCGTCAGGGGAGGGAAGAACTTGGTTCTTCTTCTCCCTTGGACGGAGTCCGGGGGAGATGTCGAGGAACGAGACAGAGGGGGTTCTTCAATGCGGATAGGTCAAAACGGAGGGTGAAAACGGAACCTGTTGCCCCATCGGCACGGCCCCCTCAGGCGTCGGCCCTGTACTTGGCTGCGCTCGTCACGAGTGACGCAAAAAGGTCGTGAGACGTTCCATCGTCTCTCATGCCGAGGAACTCGGGATGCCACTGTACCGCACTGAAGGGCCAGGCCATGTCGTCATGGTCAATGGCTTCGATCGTTCCATCGATCGCCGATGCAACAACGGAGAGTCCATGACCGAGGTCATCGACTGCCTGGTGGTGGATCGAATTGATCGAGTGAAGCCCGGCACCGACCACGGTCGCGAGTCGTGTGTCTTTCTCAACGTTGGCTTGAAGATGTGGTTCATACACCCCTTCACCAGCAACGTCATGGTCGTGGACACCGGTGTGGGAGGGGAGGTCCTGGATCAGGGTCCCACCGAGTGCAACGTTGATCACCTGCATGCCCCGGCAGATCCCCATCACAGGCATTTTGCGTTCCTGAGCCCTCTGGACGAGTTCGAATTCGAAGGTGTCCCGTTCGATGCTGACGCCCCGCACCGACTCCTCGGGTTCGGCACCGTATGCGGTTGGAGATATGTCTCCGCCCCCGGTGAAGAGCAGACCATCGACCCTATCAAGCACATCGTCGATCTCGTCAGCGTCCACAGGAATGAGGATCACTGGGATCCCTCCACCGTGGCGAATCGAATCCGTGTAGGTGTGCCCGGCGAGGTACGCCTTTATCTGTATGGCGGCCGCGGGGACGCATTGCGGCCGGCCCGTGATCCCGATAATCGGCTTCATGAGGCGAGTGTAATGAAGGAGTAGTTTCGAGTTCGACGGTCATCAGTTCGAGAAACCGTCTATCCTTTGTCGGTCGGTGCGGTCGAACCTTCATGGTTCCGCACCCTCAATCACATTTCTAACAACGAGGTTTCACCTGCATGGGTTCGCTGATCAAGAAGCGCCGCAAGAAAATGAGCAAGCACAAGTACCGCAAGCGTCTTAAGGCTAATCGCCATAAGCGCAAGAAGTAGCTTGCTCGAATGCCTCCCAACCGGGAGGCATTCGTCGTTTCAGGGACAGCTCTCCGGCAAATACCGGCAGTCCGTTGATCGTTGGTGGGGCTCAGGCGAGGACTACGGCCGCCCCGAATATCCCGATGCTGACGATGAGGATCAGTGCCTGGATGATTCCACGCACAGCAGGCGACGACCGCTTGGCTGTGAGCTGGTGGAGCAACGCAAGTCCGCCAGCGAGGATGATGAGCGTCCCCTTGGTAGAGAAGTCCTCCCATGGGAGCCCGATGTCCGTGTACATCCAGGTACCTGTGATGATCGCGACCGCGAATGCCAACCACGACAGGACACTGAAGCGTCTGGCAACCGCTCGGGTTACGTCAATGCTGTCCGTTGCACTGCGGACTGCCGTGACCAGGAACGCCAGCGTGATGAGCCCGCCGGTCCAGACGGCGGCGGCGAGCAGATGGACCCACTTGACAATCTCGAGGGTGGTCACAGATCAGGCGTCGCCATTGAGGAACTTGACGATCTCGTCAACGAGGCCATCGGCATCGTCAGGGTCGAGAATCGATGGAGCCCCATCGTCGGATCTCGATGACTTCCCGAGCAGTGAACCCAGGATCGGCTCGTCATAGCTCTCTATCTCTTCGAGGTAGTCGGCAAGGTCCGTTCCCGCATCTTCGATGGCATCGTCAACTTTCTGAGTGTATTCAGCGTCGACCGTGATCAGTTCAGCGGTGTCGATATGGAGGTTGGTGATGTCCGAGATCTTCTCGACGATCGCAAGAACGGCTTTGGGAAAGGGGTTACCGCTGAGATACGGAGGCGTTGGCGCCCACATCGACAACGATCGGATGCCCTCCTCCTTGCATGCACCCTGAACGACTCCGACTATCCCCGTGGGTCCCGAGTAATTGGCTGAGTCCAACCCAGACCGGATAACACTCACGGAATCTGAACCAACGCCAGAGAGCGTGACAGGGGCAGCGTGGCTGACCGCACCGACATACGCACCGACCATGAGGATCTCCTCGACGCCGAATGAGTCGAGAACCTCGACGATGCTGCGAGCGAATGTCTTCCAGTTGAAGTTGGGCTCAGGCCCGGACACGAGCACGATGTCGTGGTCGTCGTCGGGTCGGTGTAGGGCGGTAAATCGCAGGCGAGGCCACGTAATGGACCTTGTCACGCCATCCCTGATGTCGATAACGGGCCTGTGCTGCTGGAAGTCGTAGAACGGATCGGATTCGAGTTCAGCGAGGACGATCGTGTCTTTGTGTGCATCAAGAATGAAGTCTGCTGACGTCGAGGCGACATCACATGCATCGTTCCAGCCACCGAACGCGACGATCGCGACCGGACGGCGGAGTTGCGGCTCTTCGAATCGACGGATGATGTCCATGCCGCAAAGCGTAACCACCATCCCGATTTGATTTCTAGGAGTTTGGCGCTGATTCAGCCGAAATATCGGCTGAATCAGCGCCAAACTCCTAGAGACGGTCGGCGAGGGCTTGGGGGGTGTGGACGGGGAGATCGCAGGTGAGGTTCTGGCATACATAGGCGAGGCCGGTGGCTTCCGCCGGGCGGTCCGCGAGGAGAGGGACAGTGGTGGGTCCGCCGTTGCCGGGAGCGACGATGACGTCGGGATGGAACTGACCCCAGACGGGTCCCGAGAGAGACTGCTGCTGGTCAGGCGTGCCGACGATGGCGACCTCTTTCATACCGACGAGGTGAGTGAGCCAGATCGCAAGCGAATAGCCTCCGAAGGCCGGGTTCGAGAGAGCGTCAGGGGCGAGGAACTCCATCGTACGTTCGAGTTCGTCCAACGCGGAGAGGTCACCTGTGAGCGCCGCATGCATCTGGAGCGCCTCCATGGCAAGCGAGTTGTCTGACGGGGTCTGACTGGCCTGAGCGTTCTTCGGCCGTGTGATGAGCGCATCGTCAACGGAGCTCGCGGCGAAGAACCCACCCGAGGGATCAGCGAAATGGTCACGGAGTTGCTCGACCAAGTTCTCTGCGAAAGTGAACCAGCGTTCTTCGCCCGTGACCGAGAACAGCGTGTACATGCCGATTGCTACACCGGCCAGGTCATCGGCGAACGCGGCGTGCCCTGGCCTGTCTCGCCATGACCGAACGAGGGCACTGTTGGGTGATGCTTCGTTTGCGAGAAACGTCGCGATGGACAGCGCACGCCGGAGGTACCTGTCATCGTCGAGGATCGCAGCCGCTTCGGCGAAGGCTCGAAGCGCAAGCCCGTTCCATGCTGTGACGATCTTGTCGTCTCTGCCCGGAGGAGTCCGCTGTGCCCGTGCGGTGCGGAGGCGATCGTCGATCGAGGCGCGGGCATTGTCGATCTCGGGAATGGTCAACCCTGTCGTCTCCATGACCGCCCCGATGTCGGTGAGGCGGTGGAGGTTGTTCGCCCCCTCGAAGTTCCCTTCGGGCGTCGCCCCGTAGATCGCTCTGGCCATCTCCCTGTCATCTCCGAGGATCTCCCCGAGTTCCTCCCAGGTCCACACGGCGAACTTGCCCTCGACCCCTCCGGAATCGGCATCCTCGGCTGAGTGCAGGCCCCCGGCCTCATCAGCCATCGTTGTGTCGAGATAGTCGAGCACATCGACCGCCACCTCGCGGAAGCGGTCGATGTCGGTCACCTGCCATGCCCGCAGATACAGGCGTGCGAGTTGAGCATTGTTGTAGAGCATCTTCTCGAAGTGGGGGATGAGCCACTGGCTGTCAACCGAGTACCTGGCGAACCCTCCCGTGAGGTGGTCGTAGATACCACCGTCTGCCATGGCGGTCAGTGCATGGGTCAACATGGAGACAGCGGCTGTTCCAGCCTCGGTGTCGGGGCGCAGGACTGCCATACGCAGCAGGAACTCGAGGGTGGGCTCCTGGGGGAACTTTGGGGCGTTGCCGAATCCACCGTACTTCCTGTCAAATACGTTTGACAGCGTCGCCACGGCACGATCCAGGTTGCCCATGACGGGTAGGTAGCCAGATCGTGTATCCGTTTGGGTGATGGCAGCCGTGATCTGGTCCGCCTGGTCGAGGGCGCCCTGGCGGTTGGTGTCCCAGGCGTTGAGCACTGCGCTCATAACGTCCATGAACGACGGATGCTGGCCGAGCGTCTCCTTCGGGAAATAGGTACCTGCGAAGACTGGTTTGGCATCTGGTGTGAGGAACATGGTCATCGGCCAGCCGCCGCGACCGGTCATCGCGGTGACAGCATCCATGTAGACACTGTCCACATCTGGACGCTCCTCACGATCGACCTTGATGTTGACGAAGTGCTCGTTCATGTAGGCCGCTGTCCCATCGTCCTCAAACGATTCATGAGCCATGACGTGGCACCAGTGACACGACGAGTACCCGACGGACAGGATGACGGGAACGTCCCTGCGTTCCGCCTCTGTGAACGCGTCTTCGCCCCATTCGTACCAGTCGACAGGATTGTCCTTGTGCTGGAGCAGATACGCAGATGTGGCGTTGGCAAGTCTGTTGGGCATCGATGCGAGGCTACCCCGTGATAGTGCCTCGTGCGACGGAGCGATCAGTGCCGAAGTCGTGCCGATTCCGGCTAGGCGGGGGACTACCTGAAGCATAGAATGAGGGGGTAAGGAGCCGACCATATGCAGTGGTGGGCAGTTAGCCGCGTACTGATAGGAGCGTTCATGGCGGACATCGTTGACAAGATCAAGTCAGAATTCGACAAGTCTTCGAAAGCAAAGGATGAGACAGACATGAGCAAGGGTGCCACAGGCGCAACGAGGGATGCGCAACGCCGTGTTCTCAGTGCGCTGGATTTCTCTGATAGGCAGAGTTTCGAAGATGCGACCAAGGGGTTCATCGCTCCGCTCCCCAACAATGGTGTCGTCAAGAATGCCAAGGGCGATGTCATCTGGAATCTGCCGGATTTCGATTTCCTCGCGGGCGATGCTCCTGCACCCGACACAGTGAACCCGAGTCTGTGGCGCGATGCCCAGATCATGTACCGCAACGCAGGTCTGTTCAAAGTCACAGATGGGATCTATCAGGTCTGCGGGATAGATATCTCGAATATCACCTTCATCGAGGGCGACACGGGTGTCATTGTTATGGACCCCCTCATGAGTGAGGAAGTTTCCAAGGCTGCTCTCGATCTCTACTACGAGCACCGGCCGAAGAACCCGGTCGTGGCGGTCATCATCACGCACAGCCATATAGATCATTACGGCGGTGTCCTCGGGGTCACCACGACGGCAGACGTCCAATCTGGCAAAGTAGATCTGTATGCCCCGGTCGGGTTCACCGGCGCTGCCCTCAATGAGGCTGTTGTTGGCGGCAACCGTGAGGCGCGTATGTCCGCCTATCAATACAGCATGCTTGTCGAACGCGGGCCTACCGGCAACATGACGAGCGGTCTCGGTCTTGACACATCGAAGGGGAACACCACCTTCGCGATACCGTCCGTGTTGATCACGAAGAGCGGGCAGACCGAGACGATCGATGGTCTCGAGTTCGAGTTTGTGCTTGCGCCCGATACTGAGGCGCCTGCGGAGATGTTCTTCTACATTCCCAAGTACAAGGCGCTTACCGTTGCTGAGGATGCGACGTTCACGTTGCACAACGTGTACTCGTTGCGTGGGACGACGATCCGGAGCTCATACAACTGGGCGAAGTATCTCCGTGAGGCGCGCGAGAAGTGGGGTGGCGTCGCTGAAGTGATGTACGCGCCCCACCACTGGCCGATATGGGGAGCCGATCGGATCGATGAGCATCTCAAACGTCACTCAGCGGCATACAAGTTCATCAACGACCAGGCCGTGCGCAGGGCCAATCAGGGCTACGACATGGTTGAGGCCGGAGAAATGGTCGAACTCCCCGGCGCGCTCTCCCAGGACTTCTCGCTCCGCGGCTACTACGGGACGATGAGCCACGACGTCAAGTCTGCCTATGTCAAGCACTTCGGCTGGTTCAACGGCAACGCTGCAACGCTCCATCAGCTGCCACGTGTACCTGCGGGTACGCGGTACGTCGAGTACATGGGCGGCGCCGACGCGGTGATGGAGAAGGCACAGAGGGACTTCGCTAATGGTGACTATCGCTGGGTGGCTGAGGTGCTGAACCATCTCGTGTACGCCGACCCGAGCAACACCGACGCAAAGAACCTGCTCGCAGATACCCACGAACAGCTTGCGTACCAGACCGAAGCCGGTACATGGCGAGGCCTGTATCTCAGTGCGGCAAAGGATCTTCGAGAAGGTGTGAAGGTTCTCCCCGTCGTTGACTTCGCGAGTCCGAGCACTATAGCGGCCATGCCATTCGGTCTGTATCTCGACGGACTCTCGACGAAACTCGATCCGGCAAAGGCATCCGGCGTTGTGATGGGAATCAACCTGGAGTTCACGGATACGAAGGCGAAGTGGTATCTCGTCCTTGAGTACGGGGCTCTCCAGTACTACGAGAACAGGCAGGAGTCCGATGCCGATGTCTCACTGTCGATGACGGTCGCAGACTTCGTGGACATCGCCGAAGGCAAGACGACGATCGACGACGAGATCAAGAACGGGACGATCACGCTGGCCGGAAGTCAGGCGAAGTTCGACCAGTTCCTGTCGGTCTTCGACTCGTTCGACGCCTGGTACAACGTCGTTACGCCTGTAGAAGAGAAGTAGCACAAGGATCGGAGGAGTGCACCGCACTCCTCCGATCTTCCCCCCTGCTGCGAAACGGCGTGCGCCGTGTCAGTGGGTAATTGTCCAGATGGCATGGAATCCTGACATCTGTCAGGATTGGCCAGAAGGCGGACAATACCCAGTATGAGATCCAGTAATCGCGGCAAGTCAACGGGAATCGACGGTCGCTTTTCGTCGCTGTTCGTGAGTCACTATGACGACGTGCTCGGTTACTGCATCAGGCGCACCGGCCGTGCCGACGCCGACGATGTTGCCTCGGAAGTATTCGCAGTTGCCTGGCGCCGCATCGACGACCTCGACTGGGAGACGGCAAAGCCCTGGCTATTCGGGATAGCACGTGGCGTACTGGCCAACCAGCAGCGATCAGCGTCGCGGCGTATCCGGCTGAGAGAGAAGATCTCCGCCCTCCCACCCGGATCACCTGACTCACCAGAAGTGGTCGTGATCCGTCGGGAGCAGGATCAGGAAGTCATCGATGTACTGTCATCGCTCCAGGAATCGGACAGCGCGATCTTGATGCTGTCCGTGTGGGAAGAACTGACAGCGCCCGAGATCGCGATAGTTCTGAATATCTCAACATCCGCTGCAGAGCAACGCCTTCACCGCGCGAAACAACGTTTCACAAAGGCCCTCGAACGGGTCCCCGCACAGGTTTCCCCCCGTGCTGCCAAGGAAGGAGGAGAACGCTGATGTCAGTCGACACTGCAATGGAGCGCCTCAGGGCAGCCAATCCGGCACCCGATACACGGTTGCTTCGAGATGAGTCGGAAGATCTCACCGCTCTGCTCGCCACCACATGGCAAAGGAGCACGAATATGCAAACCCAGCAACGACAGAAGCTGGAACCGGTTCGCAAGAAAGGGATCCCTGGATGGGCGATCGCGCTGGCCGCGGCAGCTGCTGTATTGGTACTGGTCGGGATCGCCTCACTGATTTCGACCGGCAGTGGAACTGAACCCGCGGACGTTGTCCCGGTCACACCCACCACGGTTGCCGCCCAAGTGGACACTGTGACGACGGTGGTACCGGCACCTGTATCGCCGCAGATGGTCCAGATCGAGGCATTCGACTTCGGCTATAGCGGGTTCGAAGCTGAGATCGTCGTCGGTGATGCCCTTGAAATGTTCAACGCCTCTGACACCGAATATCACAACATGGTCGTGGTATGGCTTGAGGGGGACGACACTCGGACGCCGGATGACTTCGCTCTGCTACCGATCGATGAGATGGATGCTGAAGACCGAAGATTCTTCCCCAACGGGGTGGGTGCGCTGCAGGCCGCTCCCGGAGAGAAGGCTGACAGGCGCATCAGACTCCAGAAACCGGGACGTTACATAGCGTTCGACGACGTTCCGCAGGGCCTCGATGCCGAGACCGTCCGGAACGTCGTGGATCCAGCAGACCAGGCGACCAGTCCGTCACCTCCGTGGTTGCTCGACGGTGGGCTGCTTGGATATCAGCACGGGATGATCCTCGAGTTCTTCGTCATCGAAGAGTAGCCCGCAACGTTGAAGATGCCCGGCTTCTGGCAAGCAACCGGAACCGGGCACCTTCGCCGTGCTGGCATCGCTATCAGCGTTAGGTTCGCGTCAGCCGTTTCGGCCGTTGCCACGTCCGCCCTGGCGACCTTTGTCGGTGTCTCCACTGCGTCCGTGTCCACGTTGGTGGCCTTCGTCGCTGCCAGTCTCGTCACCGTGCCCACCGTTGCCCTGGTTTGCCTCCGACAACATCTGGTCATAGGTAGCTGCGTCGAGCACGGTCGGTTCGTAGTCGATGCCCTGGGTAGCAAGCTGGGATGTGAACGCCTTGAGGTGGTTCTGCGAGCCACTCAGAAGCCGCTGCCACACGAGTGCAACGTCAGTTGCCTCGGTCTCGTCGATACTGTCGATGAGGTCCTCAATGTCGACCTCCTCGATGAGCGCACCGACCATGAGAGCGTCCGTCAGTGACTGCGATCCAGAGGCAACAAGGTCATCGTACATCGCCTGGAGGGGCGGATCGACGAACACACCGACGGGGTTGTCGTCAACCGGGTCGTCGAGCCCGTAGCGCTCGATCAAGGACGCGACGGAGTCCATGTGGGACGTTTCGGCCCGGGCGATATTCGAGAATATCGGGGTGCCCCACAGTGCTCCCAGGGTCACGTATACATCGTGGGCTAGCTTCTCCTCTTCACGCATGAAGAGAATATCCGCGGTCTCTGCCTCGCTGAGGCTGCCCTGGGATACTGTCACAACACTGCTCGTGGATGCCGCTTTCGTGTACAACATGGCGTCGTCAGATGCGCTCTGCGTGCTTGGGGCCGCTGCGACGGGGGCCGCCAGCGTCGCGAACGAAATCGCAGCAACTGCTCCAGCTATCGAGAGCCTGGTCGGGAAGCTTCGTGGTTGGGTCATAGGAACTCCTGTTCGTGTCTGGTTCCAGTGAAGCAACCGAAGATGAAGCCAGGCCGACGATGGGTGTGAAGCCTTCATGAAGTTGCGTTGACGCGAGGCTTTGGAAGAACTCGGTAGCGAACCGGATAGTGTCGGTGGCTACGTGGGGAGGTAGTGATCGCCTCGTTAGCCGACGGCGGTGGTGATCCTCTGGATCGCCTCATCGATGACTGGTGACTCCACTGCTATGGACATGCGGGCAAAGCCCGCGCCTTCGCGGCCGAACCAGTGCCCTGGGCTCAGCGCGAGATGGGCTTGTTGTGGGAGCCATTGGGAGAGTTCGGGAACGTCCATTCCTAGTCCTCTGAAATCGATCCAGGCAAGATAGGTTCCTTGTGGCTGGATGATTCGCACGGGATCAGGCAGTCCGTTGGCGAGCTCCTGAACATTCCGGGAGACCTGTTCGAGCATGGTGTCGAGCCATGGTTCGCCCTGCGTATACGCAGCTTCTATCGCAGCGAGCGCAAACACGTTGTTGCGCGTCAGGTGCAGGCGGGAACTTGTCGCCTTGAATCCATTGGCGAACTCCTCGTCCTCGGTGACGATCAGTGTGTCGGCAACACCAGCGAGGCCGAAGGTCTTGATCGCACCATGGAGGGCGATCGAGCGGACGCCGGTTCCGCGGGCAGCCACTGCAAAGGGTGTGAACAGGGAATCGTTGAGCATGATGTCCGCGTGAATCTCATCGGAGATGACGAAAACATCGTTCGCCGAACAGATCTCAGCGACAGCTGTGAGTTCTTCGGATGTCCACACACGCCCGACGGGATTGTGAGGATTGCACAGGATCATCGCCTTGACGTCTGGCCCAGCGGAAACTTCAGCGAGGTTCTCGAGATCCATCTTGTACGAGCCGTCGTCAAGTACGAGAGAGTTTCGTATCACCTTGCGATGCGATCGGGTCACGAGCGGCTTGAAGTCGGTGAACACGGGTGGTTGCAGGATGACACCGTCACCGGGTTCGGTGAGAAGGTCGAGCGCCACGCCGATCGATGTGCCGAGCGATGGGCTCACCAGCAGCTGTGCTTCTCCCAGATCCCAACCGTGTCTCTGCTGCATCCAGGCCGTGAATGAGTCGTTCACATCGGCGGTGCGGATCTCGTATCCGTACCAGCCAGCATGAGAGCGTGTCTCGAGAGCGCTGACGACGGGCGGTGCGAGTGGGAGATACGGCTCTGCGATCCACAGGGGAAGGAGGCCATCGCCTGCGCCGAAGAGTCGTTCGAGCGACGCTTTGTCATCTGCTTGAGCCTGGCCCGCGTGTTGTGGAATCTCGATGCTGTCCATGACTGCTGGCCGTCCTTCTCTCGGGGCATTGCGGTTCTGGTACCGATCGAAGCCTATCGGTTCCGCGCCGCGACGGACGGGAAGCCGTGGAGCAGAGACCAGAGGTCTGGCTTTAAACATGCAATACTGGAGACACGACGAGCAGGGAGTACCCATGGCTAGGAAGCTGGTAGCAGAGTTCTTGGGGACGGCGATGTTGCTATTCGTCGTCGTTGCGACGGGCATCATGGTCTCGACGATCGCAGGTGATGAGGTCACGGAGACGGTTACCTCTGTCGGTGCCGCTCTGCAACTGTTCATCGTTGGTGTATCGGTCGCCGTTGGTCTTGCGGTCATCATCATCCTGTTCGTGACGATCTCAGGGTCTCACTTCAACCCCGTCGTGACGATGGTGAACATGATCGACCGATCGATGGATGTCGCTACCGGGCTTTCCTTCATCGTTGTGCAGTTCCTTGGCGCCGCCTTCGGTGTGATTGTCGGCAACCTCATCTTCGGATTGGATCCGATCACGATCTCAGACACAGTACGGACTGGTCCTGTACTGCGATTCTCCGAGATGGTGGCGACATTCCTGCTCATCATCGTCATCCTCGGTCTCGTGCGCACCGGTCGGGCATCTGCTGTTCCGTGGGCTGTGGGAGGCATCGTGCTCGTCATCGTGCTTGCAACGTCTTCGACTGGCTTCGCGAATCCCGCTCTGACGGCGGCCCGCACGCTCACCGATACATATACGGGCATCGACCCGTCGTCAGTCATGCCATTTATCACCGCACAGATCGCCGGTGCACTACTGGCACTCCTGCTCGCAACATGGCTGTTCCCGAAGCCAGAAGACACGTAGGATCCGCTCGCTGATCGCCGGAGACCCGCCGTGGGCGTCTCTTCGACGTTCTAGTTGTCAGTTGGTGTCGTCAGCTCGATGATCAACGTCTCGAACGGATTCAGCGTGTCGACGGGTGTGTAGCTCGTGGGATCTGTGACGGAGTTTGGAGATCGGCCGCGCACCGACACCACCTCAGGCGAAACTTCCATATCGAGGTCCACCGAGTAGTCCACTACCTCTCGGCCTGAGAGGTTGAGGAGCACAAGAACGTGATCATCGCCATATGACCGTAGTACGGCGTACAGCTCAGGTGCGGAGGTATCGAGCACCGTTGTCGTTCCGAATCTCAGAGCATCGGATGTAGCTCGGTAGTGGAGCAGGTCTCGATACGTGGACAGCAGGGATTCAGCATCCCCTGACTGTGTAGCCACATTGGCCTTTGCGAAGCCGAGATCTGGGGGCTCCCACGGCACACCTGTCGTGAACCCGACCCGGATCGAGTCATCGGTCCACGGCATCGGTGTGCGGATACGTTCATCTGGTTTCGTTCCTGCCAGACCGACTTCCTCGCCGTAGTAGACGAAGGGAACGCCCTCCGTCGTCAGCAGCCACACCGCGGCGACGTGTGCTCTGTCGACGTTGCCGCCAAGTTGGCTCATGACCCTGTCCTGGTCATGGTTGGTGAGAAATGGCGCGAACTGCCCGGTCATATAGAGGTCTGAAACCTCTTCCTGGGCATCGGTTATGTCCGTGGCATCCCACGCCTTCATGGACGACAGGAACGCATCGGCCAGTCCGAACTCGAAGGCAAGGTCAACAGAGTCAGGGACGTAGGTTGACACAGTCTCGCTGTCCGTCCAGATCTCGCCGAGTATGAGCGAATCAGTGCTTGCTCTGCGCATCGTCTCGGTGAAATCGGCGAGCCACGCATATGTCTCAGGCGTATCCTGCTGGACGGCACCGTCCTCGATCAGGTGCCTGGCGGCATCGAGTCGGTAGCCGTCAACGTTGACTGCATCGAGCCAGTACGAGCCGATGTCATGCATTTCGGCCGTCACCGCAGCGGTTCTCAGATTGAGGTCAGGCATCCCTTCCCAGAAGATGCCGTAGTAGAAGGCATCGTCCCGTTCGTGCCACACATCCTGTCCCCACGGACCGCGCCAGTCGGGTGCTTCGGCTTCCCAGATGTACCAGTCCGATGTCGGTGAGTCCTCGAGGGATGATGCTTCGAACCAGGGATGCTGGGAGGATGAGTGATTGATGACGAGGTCCATGATCACGGCAATCCCCCGCTCGTGTGCCTCGTCGACGAAGTGTCGCAGTTCGTCAACGGTGC
>Ga0190293_1000447_pt1 | contig 14762 bp, 9 predicted proteins | sample 48693001_MG_FD_161671 | JGI IMG/M metagenome (GOLD analysis project Ga0190293, IMG submission 161671) | Hydrothermal vent microbial mat bacterial communities from Southern Trench, Guaymas Basin, Mexico - 4869-30-0-1_MG | ecosystem: Environmental > Aquatic > Marine > Hydrothermal vents > Microbial... | reverse complement strand
ATAGAACCTGTGAACTGCTGGTCACTATCATGTTGTTGAGTCTTGAACAAATCAACGCGCAATACCTGCACTTAAAACCACAATCAGATCCACCCGATGATATCTCCTTCTAAAACAAAAGCCGGGACCGGTTATCTCGATCGGGCTCGGCTTATCTAATCCGAAAATAGCGGCTGCTCTTTGAAATAATTAGAAAATTTTGGTTTATTCATTCTGAAAATCAACAGTCGCCCATGACCGGGTTATAATGCTCAAAACGCTTAAATGCGCGGTCAAAGTTGTGTGGGTCTATCGAAAAACGCAATGGATCGCACTTTTTTCTACTGACTTGACCCTTTCAGTTGAGCAGGTGATCGAATACTATGGCGCCAGGTGGAAGATTGAGGCCGCATTCAAAGAGCTTAAACGAGACATTGGCAGCGCTGAGACGCAGAGCAGACACCCGAATGCTGTCATGAACCATTTGCACTTTTGTATGATGGCCACATCAGTGGTCTGGATTTACGCCAGCCGGGTGGAGAAAACGCCCAACCGTCGGCATGTCGTTAAGGGCCGCAATCATTTTGCCTTTTCCGATGTCCGCAGGCTAGTGACCAAAGCTGCACTGGATGATAATTTTGGTATACTTTTCCCTGTGCCTCGTAAATCCGCCGTTAATTCTCTCGTAGCCGTACTGCTGCGTATGGCAGCATGAAACTTTTTAGGAAACTTCAGTTAAGATATCTAACGCATGGAATAACTTTAACATGTACACATGGAGATTATGCCAAGTATCCGGCTAAATCAATTCATTACAGATATGTTATTTTGAAGCTTGTTTTGGATTGAGCGGTTCTGCGTTTGAACAACAAAAAGCCCTGTTGGCGACAGGCAAAAACCGGATAGACCTCATTATCGAGCGAAAAAATCATCTCTAATCAGCAACGCAGATAATTTTAGCACGATTCGGTCAAATATCTCAGCTTTTTCGCGCACCTCACCTTACGATTTCTCCTATGCATTGTTATTCTGACTGGTTGTGGATCACCCCAAAGCAAAACAGGTATCATGCTTCAACCTGATAGCCAGTTGTTTATCGTTCCATCAGAGGGTGGTACAGCAAGAAAGGTGAATTTTGTTTTTTGAATACCGGATGCGTTTATCTGGTTATATTTACATCTGTTCGGCATAACGGGCTATAGGGACCTCAGACAGTTTCACTTTCGCACAGGGATCACCCATCCGCTTTCGGGGTTGCCTTTTTATTGGTTATAATCCCGATTAGTAATGAGGAAGTGACTCAAGAATTGACGTGTTTTGCAGCTTTATTACTCCACACCGAATTTGTAGATACAATAATCACAACCATTTTTCCCACCACCTCTGCTTTTTGGAAGTATTCACCGGTTCAGATGGATTGAGCGGTTTTCCATCCAAGATTGCGTTGGGGTTTATTGTGACCATGGCTTCAGCTGCTTCTGTGTCGCCCAATATGTGGGCAGTCGCTTCCACAGCGGATGACAGAATCGGCGGACGGTTTTCAACATTGTGTGAATCCGTGGCAATCACGTGTGCCTGCCGTTGCTTCAATAGAAAATGGGAATATTCCATGGCATCATGACCGAGTTCGCCGGTAATGCTCATGGCGGTCAGCTGCACCAAACAGCCCATGGTAACCAGGTCTGAAAGAATATCCGGATTTTGCTGCAACGCCAAGTTGCGCTCCGGATGAGCCAATACCGGCGTGATGCTGTTAAGAAACAGTTGAAAAAGGACATCCCGGGTTCCGGGAAGTATCATGTTATAGGGAAACTCAACCAGGATGTAGTGGCCGGTGTTGTTGATGGAAGCGGTTTTGCCTTCTTTCACGGACCGGTCCATGTCCTGGTGGATACGGACTTCAGCACCAGGGCAGATATCTATGGGGATCTGATTTTCTATAATTATTTTTCTTAGGTGTGCGATATGCGTGAGAATATGGGGCAAGGAAGTATGATAGGCTCCGTTGAAGGCGTGAGGCGTAGCCACAAGTGTGTGAATGCCGTCTGCTACGGCACATTCCGCCATTTTCAGGCTGCCCTCAATATGGGAGGGGCCGTCGTCAACACCGGGCAGTATGTGGCAGTGGAGATCGATCAATTTTCCAATTTTCTGGTTGGTTTGGACGTATAGGGGTTAAAAAAAATGGATCACCCCAGTGAAATCCCTTTTAGGGTCTGCTTCGCAGAATTTCACGGGGTAAACAAGGGCGCGAAGGACATTTCAGAGATCGGAAGTCAGAGATCGGAGGTCGGTAGCTGAGCGCCATCTGACTACTGGTTTTTGATCTCTGATATCTGATCTCCGATCTCCGATATCTGATCTCCGATTTCTGGTCGATCAGGAAAACCATCATGCCCTGGCGGACAATATTCTTTCCTATACCTTCTTAACGATCTCCCTACTCCTTACTCCTTACTTCCTACCCCGTACTCCTACTCCTTTTTTCTCCCTACTGCATACTCCCTACTTATTACTGTCCTAAGCATAACTTCCCTTTTGTTTCTTGGTCTTTCCACGCTTTTTCTTCCTGTCGCGGTCTTCACCGTAGTAGCTGTAGTAGTACTGGGAATAATAGTAGCTGTCTTTGCCGGTGTTGACACCGTTCAATACCACACCGAGAATATTTGCCTTGGCCGCCTGCAACTGTTCCAGGCCGGTCTTGATGACCTGACGCGGTGTGGTACCCGTGCGCGTTACCAGCATGACACCATCGACAAATTGGGATAGTACCAGGGCATCGGTCACGGCCGTCAAGGGCGGTGTGTCGATGATGATGATTTCGAATTTTTCTTTCAGGCTGGAAATGAATCTTCCCATAGTCTTTGAACCGATGAGTTCGGACGGATTGGGGGGAATGGGGCCGACGGGCAAGAGGTATAACCCCTTTACCGGGGTCTTGACAATCGTATCGGCCGCCTTGTCCGTTCCCACAAGGATACCTGACAATCCCTTCTTGTGAGCAACTTGAAATACCTTGTGAACTCTTGGTCGCCGCATATCGCCGTCGATCAGTAAAACCGATTGATGCGAGCGTGCCATGATGACGGCTATATTAGAGGCTGTCAGGGTTTTCCCTTCCAGGGGGCCGGCACTGGTAATCATGATGACGCGCGGTTTCTTGTCGGCGGACGATAACAAGATACTGGTTCGCAAACCACGGTAGGCTTCGCTGGCGGTTGACTTCGGGGAGTGGACGGAAATCAACTCCGCTGGAATGTCGTCCAAAGCACCGTTCATGGTAAATGCCGGCACCGGGCCCAGATATGGGACCTTAAGAAAATCTGTGACATCTTCCGGCAGTTTGATGGTGTTGTCCATGTATTCCAGCAAGAACGCAATGCCGATACCGAGGAAAAGCCCCACCATCACAGCCAGAAGAATATTCAGCTTTTTACGGGGCTTCACCGGATACACGGGAACCTCGGCTTGATCGATAATTCGGATATTACCGGTTTTCATTTCTTCGGTCAGGGAGGTCTCCTTGAAGCGCTTGATGAGGAGATCGTACATCTGGCGGGAACTTTCCGCCTGCCGCTTGAGAACGCCGAACTGAACGGCTTTTTTATTGAGTGCCAGGGATTCTTTTTTCTGCCGAGCCAAAGCCTTTTTCAGGGATTCTTCCTTGGCAACGCTGAGTTGATATTCGTTTTTAAGCGAATTGACTACCCGTCGGGATTCCAGGGCTTTGCGTTTTTTCAAGTCTACAAGTTCCGAGTTGATGGCCACCATCTGGGGATGATTTTTGCCGTACTTTTTAGAAAGCTCCGACATCCGGTTGTAGAGGGCCACCTCCATGCGTTTGATTTCCTTGACCAGGTCGTTGGCAAGAACCTCGGGTATGGAATCGAGCATGTCCGGTGTATCATCGAGTGCCAGAGCTTGCTGGTAGCGGGTTTCGGTCTCTACCCGCTTGGACTCGGCTTCCACGACCTGCTGATTGAGGGTGGCCAGCTTCTGGGCCGTAATGAGTTCGGCGTCATTGGAAAAATCGGTGATGATCTGGTGCTTCTCCTTGTATCGCAGGAGGTCGTTTTCCACCTGCTCCACCTTGGCCCGTTCTTCGGATATCCGGTCACTCAGCCACTGAACCGCATCTTTTGTAGCGCTGAGTTTAATTTCCAGGTTCTGATTGATGTAGGCCCTGACCAGATCGTTTGCCATCCTGGCGGCCATGACCGGATCCTTGGCCTCCAGACGGATATCCACCAGACGGCTGTTCCTGATGGGGCTGACCTCCACACGCTGCAGGAAATCAGTGACCAGCTCACTATCCTGCGCCGCTCCGTCACCCGGTGAGGCATCATGGACCGGACCGATTTCCCCTGTGTTAATCAAAGACCGGAACCATTCAATGCTGCCTGTCAACAAACCGTTGACCCATCCTTTGACCTGGGCCACCACGGAGTCTTCAGGCGGGGGCAGAAACTCGGGACTGTTGGCCAGGTCGAGTCGCTCGATGACATCACGCGCCACCACCCGGCTCTCGATAATCTTGTACTGGGTCTGGTAATAATCCGTACCAGTGGAGTCCACAGCCATAACCTCCTGAATGGAGACCAGGTTGGGGTTCTCTTTTTCAATGACAATGCGGGATGAGGCCTCGTAGATGGGTGTGGCGGTGAATGTGTGCACCGCCACACCCAGAACGATCACCATGAAGATGGAAATAATGACCCAGCGCCTTTTTCGCAGTACGCGCAGGTAATCCCTCAGGTCGATGGTTTCTTCTCTGTACTCGTCTTCCATAAAAAATTTTTCTCCGAAAACTTTTTCGTCTCAGTGCTCCCGCACTGATTAAACTTCCTCCCGCATACTGATTACTAAGCCACTCCCTACTCCTTACTCCTTACTCCTTACTCCTTACTCCCTACTCCCTACTCCCTACTTCCTACTCCCTACTTCCTACTTCCTACTTCCTACTCTCTACTTAAACAAAATTCGCCAGCGAATTTTGGTTAAAAGAAGGATTCCGGTACGATAATCACATCTCCCGGGCGGATGCGCACATCCTGGCCTTTTTTGCCGGCCTTGGTGATGGCATCCACTTTCACTTCGATGATCTTTTCCATCCCGTTTTCCACACGCACGATTCGTGTGCGATTGCGTGCGGCAATATTGGTAAATCCCCCGGCCATACTGATGGCTTCAACCAGGGTAATATTTTTATCGAGATAGAGAAACGATCCCGGTTGCTGTACCTGACCTATGATGTAGAAACGCTCTGCTCTGGAAATGTAGAGCAAATCCCTGTCCTCCAAAAGGAGGTTGGACATCTGGTCGCCTTGATCCAGGAGTGCCTGCAAATTGATGCGCACAACCAGCTTGTGTTCATTGGCCGTGTTGGGGTTTTCGGTCCGAATGATCATCACTTCACTGCCGGCCTGATCGGCCATGATGCCACCGGCCCTTGATATGGCATCCAGAACCCGCTCCTGTGCTTTCAGCGGGTAGGAACCCGGCATTTTGACCGGACCGAGAGCCATGAACTGCTTGCTCCGGTAGTCGCTCACCGTCACGGAAACGTGTGCATCGAGCATAAATTGTCCCTCTGCCAGACGGTTGGATATAATAATTTCAATGTCCGAAGTGGTAAGCCCGCCCACCGCCACACGGTTAATCAGCGGGAAGGAAATATACCCGTCGGCGCTGACACGGACACCCTGGCGGGAAAGATCCAGCTCTTCATAGACCGTAATATCGAGGACATCATACCCCCCGACAGTGTAATCTTTTGCGGCAGGATTGTTGGCGTCGGGTCTGAGTGACAGGTATTCGACAATATTATAGGAAGGCGTACTCTTGATAATGTGGTTCAGGCCGAGACCGTTGGATTTGTTTTGTTCCGCCGCTTTGATCTTGGCAAGCCGATCAAGCTCCACCGGGTCAAGCCCCTCAATCTCCTCTTCTTCCGCCACATTGATCACACGGACCACACTACCGCCCGTGCTGCAGGCCGCCATCATGGTGCAAAGTGATAAAAGGCATATCAGTAGAAACACGTTTCTCATATTATCTCCACATCTTAATTAAATGACAATTAAACCCGGATAATTCACAAACCTGATCGATTCTGGCGCAAGGCATTTCAGCCTGAAGTCGTAGTCATTTACTGCGAAGGCTGAATAACGCAGTGCCAGGGCCGATCAGGAAAGCCCGAAGGGTGAAATTTGACGAGTCAAATAGCCAGTCATTCCTTTATGACGAACCGTACCATTCTGATTAACGTGCAATGTCAAGGCTATTTGCTGACATATAAAGGCGAAAAAAGAATTCCTCGTCAAGTTTCATGAAATGTTCGGGCTAACATGAAAAAGGGGAGTAACTGACCTCCCCTTTTTAGGCGCAAAAATTATGTCCGGCATTATCGGTTTAATATGTCAATTCAATATAGAATCCATACCGCGTGACGGTATATTCATCATCTTCGTATTGATTGGTGTCTGATTTCTTGTCTTTATACGAAAAAGTCAATCCCGCGTCCAGCCAATCGTTTATATCATAGTCAAAACCACCTCGCAGGATATTTGTTATCAGCAATTTGTCGTCATCACCCGAGCTGACATCCAGATAGTCTTCGGCATTTCTCTCATATTCAACATTCAAGGAAAATCTGTTCATCATTTTTTGGGTAATTCCAAGGCCTCCGTAGGTATACATGTAAGAACTGGAAACATCATCGGCATCACCTGCAGTTACAGACATGTTCCGCCTTCTTCCGCCAAAAACATTGAAGGATGTCCGATCGCTGAAAAAATAATTCACGTCTGCTTCAACAATCATCTTGGAGTCATCGTCGTATTTGTTTCCATTTTTATCTTCATTGTTGTCAAATGACACTGTTTGGTAACCAATTTTGGCGTTCCCGACAATTTTCCCGCCAGGTTGAAACCGAAAACCGAAGAGGGCTTCGGTCATGGTATGATTCTGGGAGTTGTCGTCGTCCCATCCTTCGGTGCCGTCTTCCTGTTCATTAAAATCCACGGCAACCCCACGAAGTTCGCCCAGGACTTGCAATTTGTTGAACCGATAAAGGGCCAAGCCGCCAACCGTGATTCGTTCCCTGTCCTGGTATTCATCAAGCGTTTTATTGTATCGCTCAACGAAGTAGTGAGTATAAGCTTCCACCGTGTAGGTATCGGCAAAATCGTAGCCGGCAGTTATATCGAACGTATTGTTCCAGCGCTCTGTTTGAACGCCTTCGTTGTAAGTGCTTTCAGATCCGTAAGGATCGGCAGTATGTTGATATGAATCGTCTGCCATTACATAAATACCGGCAGGGGAGCGGTATCCGAAACCGGCGAAAAATCTGTGATCTTCGTAATCCGTATCTGAATAATCGTCGTATCGAGCGATGTCGACATGGTAATTGGCTTTCATGTAGTTACCCGGGTTTGAGCCGGGAAAGGCTAGTTTTATACTGGGGATGATGTGGTGAATATAATCGCTATTTTCATTGTCTGAATCAGAAAAAATATTGTCATTGAATTCACCGCCATATTCAAGTCCAATGGTCCCGAAACGAAGGTGGTCCTGCGCACATGCCGAGGTAGTCCACGCAAGCATCAGGAAAACTGACAGTAAAATACAGACTTTTACCGGGTGACTATTTGCTGCTTGTATGCTCATTTTCCCTCCACTCTCATATCGATCAATACTCCGATAGTCAGCTATTTTCATTATAAAACGCTGTGGATTTATTGCCCGTAAGGATATTCGTTTGCAGATGTCTCGGATCCTGCTTTCTGCTCGTTCCGGTTCGCTATATCAGCCCAGTGGACGGCATCCTTTAGGTTTTTTTCCAAAGTGTAAGAGTACGGAACTGCAGACAGAAATCTTTTTAGGACAGCATTCGGATCGTCTGGTGCGTTCATGATCATGAAATACCAGGCAATGTTGGCGGCGCAGGGCATGTTGTCTTTTGCAAGCGACACAAAGCAATCCAGGTCGCCTGAACCACATGAAGCCACTACTTTATCGAGTTGTTCGGAGGTCATGGTGCACTGTGCATATGAGGGGCTGGTCATGATAAAAGGAAGTACCAACAATGTACAGCATGTCCATAAAGATAGTTGCCTTTTTAGTCTATTCATACTGTTCTCCTCTGTTCGGCTTCGATACATGAAAGCCTTTTTTGCACAAACTATCTATGTAAATGATTGCTACCAATTGGTAAGAATTGTGTCAAGAGTTGTTTTTAGTTTACTATTAAATATTTCTATCCAACATCCTACATTTCCACCAAGAAATTCATTACTTATTTCACCCTTTTCGCCATTTCCTGCATCACAAGGCTTTTAAGTTCATTGTTTTCCGGCGGGACAATGCCGAAAACAACACGATCCTGTGGATAACTCTCCCACACACTTTCGAATGCGTCTTTCCAGGCGTCGGGGTTCAAGACAAGATATCGCTGAAGCAGGTCTTGAAATTTTTCAATTCCATCGTCCTGAAACAGCTGTTGATCATCCCTTAACACCGGTAAAACTTTTTTTGGCAGCAACTGGGAACGCCAGACCCAGTATCTGCCGATATTGAACAGCAGGTATTCATTTTTTGGTGCGCATTGAATCGCCGCATCAAAGCATTGGTCCGCCAGAGGCAGCCACTTGTTCAGATATTCCGTTAGATCATGACGCTTAAAGGAATATAGATTTCCTAACTTGTACCATAAAATTCCCCGGGTGGGATTGAGGCGCAGGGCCTGCAAGAAGCTCTTTTCAGCTTCAAGGTGAAACATTCTTCTTTCTTCAGTGTTGTCTGTATTCAATGCCATGAAGTGCAGGGCCCGTTTGTGATGATATTCAAAATTGCCGGGATTAAACGTTATTGCCCGGTCAATGTCGGCAATCTCCGGGTTCCAGTTCAAATTCATGGTGGAGTTCCACTCGGTGGGTCCGGCAGCCTCGGCCAGAAAATGCCTGCCGGACCAGTAGATTGAAAAACCGAAAACAAACAACACCAGGCTGAAGGTGGCAGCGCGCCCAATCCAGGTCAGCCGAATTGTTCGCTTTTTGTAGAAGAAAGACTGACTGTACCCGTGTCCCTGGCGATGAATGGCAGCATATCCGATACCCAGTATGGCTGCCAGGGTCAATGGGTTGGCAGGAATGTGCATGTTGAAGTCAAAATAGCTGTGAAACGAAATGGACAGCAGAGCAGCTACTGCCCCGATCCCGATACCCAGGGCATGCAGATTTCGTCTTTTTATCCAGAGACGGGTCATGTGATAAATGTAAATCAAAAAGGCACCGAAGATGATGGCCAGCCCTGGATAACCGGCATCCGTACCTGCCTCGACCCAGTCGTTGTGTGAATAGCCGCTGGAAGAGACTCCATCCCATTCTGTTGGCACATAGCGCGGGTAAAGATACCGAAAATTGCCCCAGCCAACACCGGTGACAGGATAATCCGCTAACATGGGGAACATGGATCGGGTGGTGATCAGTCTTTGCTGCAAGCCTTGATCACTGTGTTCAAATTTTTTAAGCGTCGGATCGATGCCCAGATGGAGTGCATACAGCAACGCAATCAAACAAAAACAGATGGAGATGATTGCATATTTTCGGAATGATTTCTTGAAAAACATCAGGGTTGACATACAAAGCATGGCCAGACCCAGACTAAGAATCCCCCCCCTGGAGGCTGACATCAGGAGGGAGACCACCATAACGATACCGGCAAAGAAGAGAAAGATGGTTTTTGCCTGGGAAGATTCAGGGGAAAAATCATTGACGACTTTTTGTACAAAGCCTCGCAGGCCTCCCAAACCGGAAACCAATCTTTTGCTTTTCTTTTTTTGAGCGATCATGAATCCAAAGGTCAAACTGACGAGCATGCCCATGTAGGCGGCAAAGTGATTTGACACAATGAATGTTCCACTTGCATAGTTCGCGTGTCCAACCCGACTCTGCCACCACCAGACATTGGGGTTGTCTGTAAATACCTGGTATATGGCGTAAAGGGCTTCAAAAAGACCTATGAAAATCAGAAAATATAAAAGGATATCGATCTGTTGCCTGGATTTCAGTGTGTTGACCACCAGGAAAAACATTCCACAATAGGTCCCCAGTTTGAGCGCTTCCATCACCGTAGCGTGGGCATAATAGGTCAGCATCATCCATGCCGGACCATCTGTGGAAGCCTCTGCAGTCTTAGCCAATAAAGAAAAAAACTGTGTTTTGTCTGTATAGGTTTGTGGGGAAATCAGGGCCACTACTGAGGCCGGCAACGATAACAGTTGCAGACCGATGAGTACAAACAGCATCACCAGCATCAGGTTCACCGGCGATTTAACCCAGGCCAGCTTTTTTGATCCGGAAACGATCAAGTGGTCGACAAACCAGAGCGCCAAAAGCAGATAAACCCCGATCTCGATGATACTGTATGCCCAGACGTGGACGGATCCAAAGGCCAACGGCGCAAAGACCAGCAGGAGGATTATGCCGGTAAAGATGATTTTATCGATGAAAGACTGGGGTTTCATTTTAAATGTTCAATGATATTTTTTTAATGTGGCTTATGGAATGATGCTTAAAAAGCAAGAACTGAACCACCCCGGTGAAATATGCTACGCTCCTCATTTTATGAATTTCACGGGGTAAACAAAGGCGCAAATAGTACAATAGAAAAATATTTGAACCACAAAGGCACGAAGGACGCAAAGATTTTGTTTTTTACCTAATCGGGGAAACCGATCAGGTAAACCATCATGCCCTGCAGAAGAACAATTATGAATTCTAAGTTTTGAATTTTTAATTACAGAACTAAGAAAACCACCATGCTCTGCGGGCGGTCGTTATTCTTCCTATATTATCTTTCTCAACAATATTCTCAAAATGTAGTTTTAGTACCCATTGTTAGTGTATTACGTTCGATAGTTGTAAATGGTAAATGACATATACCCGAAGGGTGGAGTGGTTTATCGAATCGGCCGCCCCGATTCGATAAAGGGTCTTCTTCGTGTCCTTTGCGCCTTAGTGGTTCAAGAAAATTGTTTATTTACACCGTCCCGCCAATTGACTATTAACCCTGCTTACTCCCTACTCATTTCTCCATACTGTTCATAGTACGCAATCGGAATCCTGCATCTTATACTCCGGCACGATTTCGGCAAGTTTTTCCTTGATGCCGCAGGCATCGTGGTTTTTGGCGTAGTAAGCGAGGTCATCTATCTTGGAGAAAAGCCATTTGCGATAGGCTGCCTGGTCTGCATATCCGTTATAGCCGTTGGTGGATTTCAGGACCATGATCTTGTTATGATCCGTCGGAACCACATCTTCCCCTTCGGTGATGAGCTCTTCATAGAGTTTTTCGCCCTGGCGAAGTCCAGTGAATTCAATCTTGATGTCTGTATCCGGCTCCTTGCCGGATAGACGAATCAGGTCCCTGGCCATGTCCACAATTTTCACGGATGTTCCCATTTCCAGCACAAAAATTTCCCCGCCGGTTCCCAATACAGCTGCCTGCAGAATCAGCTGAGAAGCCTCGGGGATGGTCATGAAAAAGCGGGTGACCTCCGGGTGCGTGACCGTAACCGGTCCGCCTCTGGCAATTTGCTCCCGGAATAATGGGATGACCGATCCCGCCGAACCCACCACATTGCCGAACCTGACGGACATCATGTTGGTGCCGTTTTCTTTATAAGCGTTCAATAAGAGTTCACACACCCGTTTGCTGGCACCCATGACATTGGAGGGCCGCACGGCCTTGTCTGTGGAAACGAATATAAAGTGATTGATTTGGTGCTCGGTGGCTTGTTTTAGGATGGTTTTCGTGCCCAAGACATTGTTTGAGACAGCCTGCCAGGGGTTACGTTCCAGTATCGGGACGTGCTTGTACGCTGCAGCATGAAAAATGACATGCGGCCTGTATTTTCTGAGGGTTTGGTCGATCAGGTTTTCGTCCTGAACCGCTCCCAGGATCGTCGTGTATTTTAAAAAACCGACCCGGTGTTTGAGCTCCATCTGGATGCTGTAGAGACTGGGCTCCGACGTGTCCAAAAGGATCAGTTCATCCGGCAGGAAGCGGACGAGCTGACGGCATAATTCACTGCCGATGCTGCCACCGGCGCCGGTTATAAGAACACGCTGATTCTTGATGAATCCTTCGATTTCCGGAATATCCAGCTGTACCGGCTCCCGTCGCAGCAGGTCCCTGTAGTTGACGTCCCGAAGTGTCTTAACGGATACCTTGCCGTCTATGAGTTCACCCATACTGGGGAGTGTCTTGTACGGAAGCCCTGTCTCATCACAGATCTCGGCAATATGCCGCATCTGATCACCGGTGGCGGACGGGATGGCGATCAAAAGCTCTTTGACCTCGTCTTTTTTTACGAAACCGGGCAGGTCATCGATCTTTCCCAATATGGGTATGCCATGGATTAACCGCCGGTTCTTTGTGGGGTCGTCATCCACATACCCCACCACATATTGTTTGAGGCGTGGATTGTTATTGAACTCCCGCAATATCTTTTCACCCGTATTCCCCGCGCCGATGATGATGATGGGGATGTCGCCTTTTGAACGGGTGATATTGGGCAGCACATGCCCGTTGATTTTCCCTTTTTCATATTGCTGAAAAAAGAGCCGAATGGCCGATCGAAAGCCACCGATCAACATAAAAGTCAATCCAGCGTCCAGGATAAACACGGCACGCGAAAATCCCTGGAATCGAAAGGCAGTCAAAACGATAAAGATGATGACAAGAGTCGAAACAAAATTTGCCCAGAAGAGCCGCAGAATGTCAGACAGACCCGCATACCGGAACATCCCGCGATACACGTCCATCAGATAGAAGATCAGGGCTTTTAAAGGCACCATCAGAGGCAGCAGCAGCGCAATTTGCTCAAGCGAGTTTGAAGTCAAAGTGAACTCAAATCGCATCAGGTACGCAAACACCAGGGACAAGCTCATTAAGATCAGGTCACCGATGAAGACGATGTAGAAATGGGGGTTTTTGAGTTGATTCAGCATAGTTACTTCAATTTTGAATTCTTAATTTTAAGTTTTTGATTACACACGTTAAGGGGTGACGGTGACTTGGTGGGTCAAAAAAAAGAAAAATTGAACCCCCCCAGTGTGAATAACAGATATCAGAAGACAGAGCAGCAGAGGACAGGCGTTTTCAGATTACTGACCTCCGACCTCCGATCTCTGGTTTTCCTTGATATCTCGGAAAATTGATGATAATAATTCGGATAATAGTTAATTATATTTCGGAGTATAATTATAATTTTCTCGGACTATGCCAACCAAAGGAACTTTATGTATCAACGATTTTCAAAAAGACGCATCCTCCAGCTTCTAAAAGACTTTCGCATTGTCTATCTCACCGGGCCCCGTCAAGCCGGGAAAAGTACACTCGCTATGTCAATTGCTCACGAGACTGGTATGGCCTACTATACTTTGGATGACGCCGCACTGCTACTTGCAGCCAGGACTGATCCCCAGGGTTTGCTATCCGCATTGTCGGCACCAATGGTTCTTGACGAATTTCAACTGGCGCCGGAATTAATTCGGGCGGTGAAGCAGATTTCTGACAGTGCCGGGTCGGTCAAAAAGGGTTTGTTTCTGCTCACCGGTTCCGCGGATGTGTTCAAATCGGCCAGAACCCAAGAGGCCTTGCCGGGTCATATGGCCAGAATTGAGTTGCTTCCTCTTTCCCAGGGCGAAATCCATGGCAACCGCCTCGGATTACTGGACCGGCTGTTTGAAAAAGAGCTCCCGGTTAATATCGGTAAGGCGCTGGACCGGAAAACCATAGCCAACACGTTGATACATGGAGGATATCCTGAAATTCAGAGCAAAAGCCCACGGTCACGTAGTGCCTGGTTTGCTTCGTATGTTTCCGGACGGCTTTTGAAAGATTTTGAAACCATGTATGATGCCAAAGGCGACTACTATTCAAAACTGGATGCACTGATCCGCTACCTGGCGGGCTTGTCGGGAAATCTTGTTAAGTATGCAGCAATTTCCGGGGACCTGAGGCAGGATGACAAAACGGTCAAACGCTACATGGAAGTCCTGGAACTGATGTTTATTCTCCATCGACTGGATCCGTATGTCCGCAACACCGCCAAACGGGGGGTGGTTGGGATGCCCAAGCTCCACTTCCTGGACACGGGATTGGCCTGTCATCTTCTGGGACAAAATAAACCAGGCACGCTGCACACGTCCCGGTTCTACGGAGCGCTGCTGGAAACCTTGGTGGTAACGGAATTTTTCAAGCAGGCCATCTGGGCTGAAGATGACTATCGTTTCTGGCATTTCAGGGATCGTGCCGGAAATGAGGTGGATATGGTGGTGGAAAACAGTGCTGGTGCGGTTGTGGGCGTGGAGGTAAAAGCTTCAGCGACCATCAAACTCGAAGACTTTCGGGGTCTTGTCCATTTTGCAGATTATGCCAGGGAAAAAATGCACCGGGGTGTGATTTTTTATTCCGGCGCGAATCTGTTGCCTGTCCGGGTGGCCGGACACACATTCCATGCCGTGCCGCTTCGTTATCTTGGTGTCTTGAGCGAAGCCCCGCGAAGAGCACGGGACAGGCTGGGCGGTTAAAGATCAAAATATGAACTACTAAGGACATTTTAGAGATCAGAGGTCGGGGGTCGGTAAGAAATAAGATTGAACCACTAAGGCACGAAGGACACGAAGGATTTTGTTTTTTTCATGATCAGGGAAACTGATCATGAAAATCATCATGCCCTGGCGGGCAATAATTCTTTCTATACCTTTATCCTATCT
>Ga0190293_1000446_pt1 | contig 14828 bp, 12 predicted proteins | sample 48693001_MG_FD_161671 | JGI IMG/M metagenome (GOLD analysis project Ga0190293, IMG submission 161671) | Hydrothermal vent microbial mat bacterial communities from Southern Trench, Guaymas Basin, Mexico - 4869-30-0-1_MG | ecosystem: Environmental > Aquatic > Marine > Hydrothermal vents >... | reverse complement strand
CGATTCTCCATGTGCATAACAATCTAAAACCATTAATCCTTTTTCGGCTATAGCCAGATGCATCAAAGTAGGTTCACCTACAATAGCAAAATCAATTACTGGTAACAACGATAAAACACTTCTAATCCCCTTCGGACCGGAATTTTCTTCCTCAGCAGAAGCAAGAATTACTAAATTGTATTTCAAATCTTTACGCTCATAAAAATATGTAAAAGTTGCAAGTAAAGAAACCAGACTCCCACCGGCATCGTTACTGCCTAATCCATATAATTTACCATCAACTATTTCTGCTAGCAGCGGATCTCGGGTATATGCCTTGTTTGGTTTTACTGTGTCGTGATGAGAATTTAACAGAATCGTTGGTTTACTTTTGTCAAAATATTTGTTGACTGCCCAAATATTATGATATTTCCGTTGAAACGGAATGGACCTTTGTTCAAACCAATTTTCAACCAATAATGCAGTTCCTTCTTCTTCACCCGAAAAAGATTGGGTTCCGATTAAATTTTTCAACAATTCTATTGCTTCCTGTGTTAATTCTGCAGTCATAAAACTAAAGTTGTATGTTTTAAACGTTTATCTGAAATTACTTCCGGTTTCCCGATAATTACTCTTGCAACACCACTTTGCAAAGCATCAAAACAATTATCAATTTTTGGTAGCATTCCCTGTGAAATAATATTTTCTTTTTTAAGAAAACTTAAAGATATAAAATCAATTTTTTCAATTAAAGTGGCATCATTATCCACATCAGCTAAAACTCCCAGTTTCTCAAAACAGTAGACCAATTCTACTTCATAATATTTGCTCATTCCTTTAGCCAGTTCTGCTGCAATGGTATCGGCATTTGTATTTAAAAGCTGCCCATTCTTATCATGTGTTATAGCACAAAAAACAGGTGTTAGATCATTATTTACCAATACTTTTATAATATCAGCACTTACTTTGTCAACATCACCGGCAAAACCATAATCTACATCTTTAACAATACGTTTATGTGCTAAAATAGTGTTGCCATCAGCACCCGAAAGTCCGATAGCATTACAATTGTTCTTTTGCAATTGGGCAGTAATATTTTTGTTTAAAAGTCCGGCATAGACCATGGTAACAATTTCCAGTGTTGATTCATCTGTAACTCGTCTACCGTTTACCATCTTAGGTTTTAATCCTAATTCAGAGATCATTTCGCTGGCTCGTCTTCCACCTCCATGAACCAAAATTTTTGGTCCGCTGACCTTCGAAAAATCAGATAAAAAAGAAGTTAATGCTCCCTTATCGTTGATCACATTTCCTCCTATTTTTATTATTTTTAGTTTTAGTTTTTGTTTCATCATGATCTTAAACTATTTCTTTGCGAAACTTTATGTAATAGCCTTATCAGTCCATTTATGCGGGTACTTCACAAAGATACACAGAGAAGACACAGAGATACACAAAGATTATATCTATTTTTCTAGTATTTTTTTTAATACAATTTGTGCAGAATAAGTTCTGTTATTTGCCTGTTCAATGACAATAGAATTCTCACTATCTAAAACTTCATCTGCAACTACAACATTTCTTCTTACAGGCAAGCAATGCATAAATTTTGCATTTTTTGTTTTCGCCATTTTATCCGCTGTGATCATCCAGGTTTTATCCTGAGGGATCACCTTTCCGTATTCATTAAATGAACTCCAGTTCTTGGTGTAAATAAAGTCAGCATTTTCAAAAGCTTTTTCCTGATCGTATTCAACGGTGGAATCTTTTACAACTTCCGAATTCAATTCATAACCTTCCGGATGGGTAATCACAAAATCGGCCTCTTGTTTTTGCATCATTTCAATAAAAGAATTGGCAACTGCATGAGGCAAAGCTTTAGGGTGTGGTGCCCAGCTCAAAACCACCTTTGGTTTGTGAGGAACTTTGAATTCTTCCATGGTAATAGCATCGGCCAAAGCCTGTAAAGGATGCTCAACCGAACTTTCCATATTCACAACTGGTACCGTAGCATATTTTGCAAAAGCAGTCAACACCTCTTCCGCAAGATCTTTTTCTTTATCCGTTAAAGAGGCAAAAGCTCTGATAGCGATCACATCACAAAATTGCGATATTACCTGGGCAGCTTCTTTCACATGCTCCGATTTCCCCTGATCCATTATGGTGCCATCCTCAAACTCCAAAGCCCATCCTTCATTGCCAAAATTCATCACAATAGGATCCATTCCCAGATTCATTGCAGCTTTTTGGGTACTCAATCTTGTTCTTAAACTGTTATTAAAGAAAAGCAAACCAATGGTTTTATTTTTACCAAGATCCTGATACTTTAATGGATCTTTTTTTAATGCAATTGCTTCTTTTACCCAATAAGATAAGTTGTCTATGTCTTTAATTGATAAGTAATTCATATTTTATTCTTTATAGTTATGTTTTAGAATAATGAATAATAACTATTTTTATTTACTTGATTGTTATAATCAACTCAAAATTATCTTTGAGAAACTTTGTGTTTTCTCTGAGCAACTCTGTGGAACAGCTATTACACAAAGAACCGCAAAGATTTTCGCAAAGTTGCATAAAGACCCCACTATTCTAAACACAACCTTTTTTATAAACAACAAGCGATTCCCATTTTCATGGGAATGACAAACTCATTTATTAATAATTTTTGTAAACTCTATTTTATCATGCATTGCATTCAGAATAAAATTATCTTCCAGTCCGTTTACCAGCCAGGTTTCAATATGGTTTTGCTGTAATAATGCTGCTGCATCAATTTTTGATTGCATACCACCTGAGCCCTGAGAGGATTTCAAATCTGCTACTTCAGCCTTTAATATTGAAACATCGGTCACATTTTTAATGGTTTCTTTTTTATGATTTTCCATTGAATTCTTCGTGTAAATACCATTTGTATTGGAGGCAAAAATCACAAGATCAACTTGAAGCAATAAAGCTGTTAAAGCCGCCAGTTTATCGTTGTCTCCAAATTGTATCTCATCCGTGGAAACCGTATCATTTTCATTGATGATGGGAATATAATTATTCTCAACCAAGATATTAATAGTACTGATAATATTTTGTCTTGATTTTTCTCTTTCAAAGTCATTATACGAAAGTAGGCACTGCGAAGTAAGCAAACCTAACTCTCTAAAATTTTCCTGAAAAATCCGCATCAAATGCGGCTGACCAATAGCTGCAAGCGCCTGCTTCACATTGATATCTTTACCTTTGCTTTCAAGATTAACGAATTGTTTGGCTACTGCAATGGCACCCGAACTCACAATGATAAACTCGTATTGATCACTCAGTTCTGAGATTTGCCTGCCAATATCCTCTATCTTTCCTCTTGAAATAAAATTGGATTCCTTTGTAAGAGTATTCGTCCCAATTTTTAGTAAAATTCTTTTTTTATCTGATTTGCCCATCTCCTAAAATATACCATTTATTGGTTACTAAATGCTGCATTCCCATCGGACCTCTATGATGCAATTTATCTGTGCTTATAGCGAGTTCTCCTCCTAACCCAAATTGAAATCCATCTGTAAACCGAGTGGAGGCGTTGTGATATACCGCAGCCGAATCAACCGATTCTAAAAACTCATTTGCAACTTTTTCATTTTCGGTTATGATGGATGCAGAGTGCCCTCCGCTATACTTATTAATCTTTGCAATTGCCACTTCTTTTGACGAAACCATTGCAATCAAAATTTTATGATCTAAAAACTCTTCATACCATGTTTCTTTAGCTGGAATTGAATTTACATCATCAAACTCTGATACTATCCCATCTCCCAGAATTTCCACTTTGTGTTCCTTTAATTTTGATATCAACTTAAGCATAAAAGAATCAAATTCAATCAGGTTAGAATTGATCAACACTTTATCCAAGGCATTGCAGGCAGAAATTTTTGCTGTTTTTGCATTGATAATGATATCCAATGCTTTTTCCAAATCAGCATCTGTATGCACATAAACAAAATTATTACCTCTGCCACTTACAATTACCGGACAGCTTGCATTCTCTTTTACAAATGCAATCAACTTTTCACCACCACGTGGAACGATCAGATCTACTCTTTGTTTCGGATCTTTTAAAAAATCCTGTGTTTCCTTCCTGTTGTAATTCAAATATTCTACCCAGTTTTTTGAAATATTATTTTCCTCCAATGCTTTGTGCCACAGAGCAACAATTGCAAGATTAGAATGGATTGCTTCTTTTCCTCCTTTTAGCAAGATCTTATTGCCCGCTTTAAAAGCAATACCTCCAGCTTCAACGGTTACATCAGGACGAGATTCATAGATGATCATCACCGTTCCAAAAGCAGAAGTTCTATTTGTGATCTGTAATCCGTTTTCATGGGTAAAATGAAATATTTCTTTCCCAACAGGATCTTCTTGTGACGCCAGTTGTTCTAATGATTCGATCATTCCATTAATCTTTGTATCATTTAAGATTAACCGGTCATACATGGCTTTGTCATCTACCGCAAAGGTTTTTACATCTGTCTTGTTTGCCTTTAAAATGGTTTCCCGTTCCTGAGAGATCCATTTTGCCATACTTTTTAAAACAGCATTCTTCTGATCTGTTGTTAATTTTTTATTCATTTATTGTCATTTAACACTGCTTTCAAAGCATCCACAAATTCATCAATTTGTGATTTTGTAACGCTCAAAGGCGGAAGAATTCTCAATAGTTTTTTATTGCTCGCTCCACCGGTAAAAATATGTTGATCAAATATTAATTTTTTCCTTATCTCAGCAACTTCAAAATCAAATTCAACACCAAGCATCAAACCCTTTCCCTTTACTTTTTGAACCTGTGGAATTTCCTTCACTCTTTCTAAAAAATGAGTGGAAACTTTATTCACATTTTCTATCAGAATTTCCTTTTCTACTACATTTAAAACTGCAATAGCTGCAGCACATGCTAGGTGATTCCCTCCAAAAGTAGTTCCCAGCATTCCGAATTTTGCTTCTATTTTATCAGAGATCAGAACACCTCCAATAGGGAAACCATTCGCCATCCCTTTTGCCGTTGTTATAATATCCGGATGAATATTGTGATGTTGAAACGCAAAGAATTTTCCGCTTCTGCCATAACCCGACTGGATCTCATCCAAAATAAAGATCACTCCGTTTTCATTACACAATTTTTGTAAATCCTTAAAAAATCGAAAGGTTCCTTCATCCAAACCCCCAACACCCTGAATTCCTTCAATGATCACTGCACAAACATCTCCTTTTTGTATTTCTTTTTCAACAAGATCTATTTTGTTTAGAGGTAAAAAAGCAACTTCCTGCTGTAAATTGATTGGCGCATTGATACTCAAATTATCTGTAGCTGCGACGGCAGCCGATGTTCTTCCATGAAAGGATTTCTCAAAAGATATAACTCTTTTTTTACCCGTTTTAAAAGATGCTAATTTTAAAGCATTTTCATTGGCTTCTGCACCCGAATTACACAAAAACAAATCATAATCTTCACATCCTGAAAGTTTTCCTAATTTTTTTGCCAGTTCTTTTTGCAAAGGATTTTGAATGGAATTAGAATAAAATCCTATTTTATCTAACTGTTCTTTCAATTTTGCAACATACACAGGGTGCGTATGGCCAATAGAAATTACGCCATGACCTCCGTAAAGATCTAAGTATTTTGTTCCTTTTTCATCCCATACATGGCAACCCCTGGCTTTTACCGGTGTTACGTTGTATAATGGGTAAACATTAAATAGGTTCATTTTTTGCTATATTTTTAGAAGTCTGCAAACACACCCCTCGATCCCCTCTCAAAAGGGGAAAAATTTAAATTTCATTTATTTTTTGATAAGATGCTACCAAACCTTGTATCAATGAAGAACTTAATCCATTGTGTTCCATTTCATTTAAACCTTCGATGGTACAACCACTTGGCGTAGTAACTTTATCTATTTCCTGTTCTGGATGACTTTGAGAATCGATCAATAATTTTGCAGCACCAAGACAAGTTTGCATGGATAATTTTTGTGCTTCGTTACTGTGAAAACCAAGTTGCACAGCACCCTGTGTTGTTGCCCTTATCAATCGCATCCAAAAAGCAATACCACTTGCACAAATAACTGTAGCAGCCTGCATGTGTTTTTCAGCAATGCTTAATGTTTGCCCCAAAGCATTAAAAATAGACTTGGCACAGGTCATATTTTTATTTCCCAATGCATTACCACTTAAACATGTCATAGATTCTCCAACAGAGATTGCAGTATTTGGCATTGCCCGAATAATTGGAACATCCTGACCTAAAACAGCTTCAATTTCTTCAATTTCTCTTCCCGTTGCCACAGAAATAATGGTATGGTTATTAGGATCTACCTGATCTTTAATCTCCTCTAAAACTTTTTTCAGCTGTGAAGGTAAAACGGCAATGATTACAACATCCGAATATTTTACAGCTCTTTTATTATCAGCGGTTAATTTTACAACAGATAATTTACCCAAATGTTCTATGGACGAAAGATTTCTTTTGGTAAGATAAAGTGCCTTACAATTCATATCCTTCTTTTTATCCAAAATTCCAACCGCTATGGAATATCCTAAATTTCCAACTCCTAAAATTGCTATTTTCATAATGTGTTTTTCTTTAAGCACACCCCTAACCCCTCTCAAGAGGGGAAATAAATGTGTACTTTTATTTGGTGTTCATACTTTATATCCCGCTTTTCAGCGGGATTAGTGAGACCCTAATTTAAAGTCACTTAAAAAAGCAACTTTAAATTAGGGTCTCACTAAAAATAATTAGCTTTTAATCCAAGTCCTTCTTTCTCTCCAAAACTAAGCATCAAATTCATATTTTGCACCGCCTGACCCGATGCTCCTTTTAATAAATTATCAATCACACTTGTGATCAATAATTTACCCTTATGTTTATGTAAATGGATCAAACATTTATTTGTATTCACCACCTGCTTTAAAAAGATCTCTTTATCAGAAACAAAAGTAAACTCAGCATCTTTGTAAAAAGATGTATAGATCTCTTTCGCTTTGTCGATTGATCCATCAAAATCTGTATAAACAGTCACATAAATTCCCCGACTGAAATCACCACGATTAGGAATGAAAATTACTTCCTTCTCAAAACTACTTTGTAATTGTTTGATACTCTGATTAATTTCTCCTAAATGTTGATGAGTGAACACTTTATAGGATGAAAAATTATTATCACGCCATGTAAAATGAGTGGTTTTTGATAAGCTTGTTCCCGCTCCGGTTGCTCCTGTTGTTGCATTTACATGGATATCATTTTTAATTGATCCAGATTTTGCCAAAGGCAAAATCGCCAACTGAATTGCTGTAGCAAAACACCCTGGATTTGCTATAAAATCAGCTTTTTTTATCGCTTCTTTATTCAATTCTGGTAAACCATAAACAAATGCCATTTTTTCAAAAACCTTATCTTCTTCCAATCGGAAATCATTACTAAGGTCAATGATCTTTGTTTTGGATGATAATTTATTTTCAAGTAAAAATTTACTCGAATTTCCATGACCCAGACACAAAAACAACACATCAACATCCGGCAAAATAGTATCTGTAAACTTTAAATCCAGCTCGCCTTCCAGATCCTGATGTACATCTGAAATTTGATTGCCTGCATTAGATGTACTGTAAACAAAAGCCAGCTCAGCCTTTGGGTGATGAATTAAAATTCTGATCAGCTCACCTGCTGTGTAACCAGCTCCACCAATAATTCCTGCTTTGATCATTTTTTATGCATTTACATGGTTAAATATTTTTCCCTGATTTGCTGTTACTTTGATAAATCCTTTCACATCATCAGCTGTCCAACCTTCATGCACCTCACCATAACTTGCAAAAGAAGAGCTCATTAAATCATGTTTAGATGAAATTCCGTTTAAGAAAAATCTGTAAGGCTGTAGAGTAACAAAAACATCTCCACTCACATTTTTTTGAGAACTATCTAAAAAGGCTTCAAAATTTCGCATCACCTCGTCTAAATATTGCCCCTCATGCAACATCATTCCGTACCAGTTTGACAACTGATCTTTGTGCAATAGTTGCCATTTGGTAAGTGTATGTTTTTCCAGTAAATGATGTGCTTTGATAATGATCAATGGAGCCGGTGCCTCAAAACCAACTCTCCCTTTAATTCCAATAATGGTATCTCCAACATGAATATCTCTGCCAATGGCATATTTAGATGCCATTGCATTTAGCTTTTCTATATTGTTTACTGGGCTGTCCGTTTCACCTTCAATGGCAACTAGTTCTCCTTTTTCAAAAGTTAATTTTACATTTTTAGGTTCCTTCACTTCCAATTGACTTGGATAAGCATCATCTGGTAATGCCTTATTGGATGTGAGGGTTTCTTCCCCTCCAATACTTGTTCCCCATAAACCCTGATTGATAGAATATTTTGCTTTTTCCCATGGATAATTCACATCATTTGCCTGTAAATAATCAATTTCTACTTGTCGGCTAAGTTTCATATCTCTTATCGGTGTGATGATCTCAATATTTGGAGCCAATGTTTGAAATATAAGATCAAATCTCACCTGATCATTTCCAGCACCGGTACTACCATGTGCAATATATTTTGCTCCTATCTTTTTAGCATAATTAACAATCTCAATTGCCTGCACAATTCTTTCGGCACTTACGGATAATGGATACGAATTATTCTTTAAAACATTCCCAAAGATCAAATACTTCACAACCGTATTATAAAAAGTTTCCACCGCATTGATGGACGTATAAGTCGTTGCCCCAAGTTCAAGAGCTTTCTCTTGAATTTCCTTACTTTCTTTTTTACCAAAACCACCTGTGTTTACACTCACTGCATGTACTTCATAACCCTGATCCTTTGACAAATATTTTGCACAATAGGAAGTATCCAAACCCCCACTATATGCTAAGACTAATTTTTTCATAATTTATTTATTTTACTCTTCCAAAAAAATATAGGAAGTAAAGTGTTTTTATTTTTGTTATTTTCTTCTTTATCGTTTTTCTTTAAGAACAAACTTTGCTTGATTCGCTTCAATCTTCCCAAAAGTCTTTTATCATAAGGATGTTCTTTTACTTCTTCTTTGTGTTTCGGATCATATAACATACCCGTACATAAACACATTTTTTGATCGGTACGTTTTAGAACATCATAATTCTTACAGGTTTGACAACCTTTCCAAAAATCAGGATCATCTGTAAGTTCAGAAAATGTCACTGGTTTATAACCCAATTCATAATTGATCTTCATTACTGCGAGTCCGGTAGTAATTCCAAACACTTTCGCATTTGGATACCTTTCTTTGGAATAATTAAAAACTTTTGCTTTTATCTTTTTTGCCAGACCTTGTTTTCTGAAATCAAAATGAACGATCAACCCAGAATGCACTACATAACTTTTATTGCTAAAGACCTCGATATAACAAAATCCAGCAAACTTACCATCCTCCAAAGCTATTACTGCATTGCCATTTTTGATCCTGGTTTCGATGTATTCAGGAGTTCTTTTGGCAATCCCTGTCCCTCTGTCATCTGCAGATCTATCTATCGTTTCGCAAATAATATCTGCGTACTTTAAGTGTTTGTTTGTTGCTATTACAATTTTCATTGTATAGATTAAATATCCTAAATTAAAAAACTGAAACTCTATTCGGAAGCTGAGATGGACACACCTATCTCAAAAATATAATACACCCTTACGGGCGGCGGCGGTAACGAGGAAAAACAACAACGCTATGCATTTCAGTGGATACTGTTGGAAATAATTTAAATATGTTTATTTGTTTTTGCATAGTAAAACGATAGCTTCTTTAAACTTGAACTACCTTTTAATTCGTTTCGGGCAAATTTAAAATAAAATTCCAAAAAGAAAAATAAAAAATCAATATTTTACAATAAACTTTATGATTTTTTAACAATATAGAATCTAAACAAGATATTTTCTAAAGTTATCTTTAACAAATGTTATTACTTTTTCCACTTCTGTAATATGTAGAACTAAGACTTTACATATTTCATCCAATTTTAGTTTACCCAACACATGTAGATCAACAATATTTGAACTTTGCAAAGGTAATTCACCGTACATTTTCAAAACTAGATTCTGTTTTCCTATATCTTTCAAAAACAACTTATCTTTCAAATCCAAAAAATCTGCGATATCAAATTGAATGGCATCTGATTCCAGAAAATGCGATTCTCCATCATGCTGATGGTATGAAATATCTTCTAACTCTTCATTCATGATCAAATCAAATCCGCTGTCAATGGTGAATTTTTCTTCCAATAAAGCCAGTTCTTCTTCCAATAACACCTTGGTACTTATTGAATTCTTATGCCATTCTTCATTTTTAAAAAGTTTAAATAATCTCTCATTTGCTATGGAAAACATCATCAATTTTAATTGATTGATATCAATTTTTTTATCTGTTTTGTTTTCATAAATTTCTAGAACAACATCATCAATGATCTCATTTGAATAATACATGTTCCTTGGTATAATTCCAATATTTTCAGCCACTCTCAATCTTTGTTTTACATAGGGATGTAAAAGAGAAATTATCGAAAGCACTTTTTTGTCTAAGCTTTTAGGTCTTTTCATATCTAACCAATTTAAAATCTACCTAAAGATACAAAAATATTACGATAAGGATATTACAATTATAATCGATTTTCAATCTATATTCATCTCTCTTCTTAAAAAAAAGATAAGAGCACTTAAAATTCAATTTACTTTTTACCTGACAAGGCAAAAATTTGTATTGAACACAGTAATAATTTGTTAAATTTGAGTATCAACACGAATTAAAAACAAAATTTTGCCGTAAATTGCAACTCAGTAAGGTACTGTCTCTTTGCATCAAGTACTATTTAACTAATTATTTTCTTAATAAATTCATTATGAAAAAACATTTGTTCTTTTTGATTCTTTGTTTTTTAATCGCTTTGCCTCATACTTCATATTCCCAAAATAAAAAACCCAAAATAGCTTTGGTTTTAAGTGGTGGTGGAGCCAAGGGAGTAGCACATATACCAACCTTACAAATTTTAGATTCTTTGGGGATTGTACCCGATTTGGTTATTGGAACAAGTATGGGGGCGATTGTTGGAGGTTTTTATTCTATAGGCTATTCCGGAGATAGTATTGCCAGCATTACTAATAACGCCAATTGGGACGAGCTTTTAGGAGGGAAAATTGCTTTAAGTGATATAAGCGTTGAGGAAAAAAGCGAATTTAACAAATATATGATTGATTTTGATTGGATTGAAGGAAAACCCAAAACCAGTTCTTCTCTTTTAAATGATCAAAATCTAAGAGAATTTTTATCCACTTATGCATATCCTGTTTATAGAATTAATGATTTTGACAAACTCCCGATTCCTTACAGAGCTATGACTACTGATATTGTAAATGGAAATGAATTACTAATAAAGGAAGGATCCATCGCTACAGCAATGAGAGCAAGTATGTCCATACCATCTATTTTTAAACCTGTACCATACAAAAAGACCTTATTAGTAGATGGAGGGGTTCTAAATAATTTTCCAACCGATATAGCAAAAGCAATGGGAGCTGATATTATTATTGGAAGTGATGTTGGTGGTGGCTTAGAGTCTATAGATAAATTAGACAAAATGACCACTCTTATTTTTCAAACGAGTATGATAACAAGTCTTAAAAAAAATCCTGAAAACCAAAAACTATGCGATATTCTAATTGAACATACTCCTTATTTAACCTATTCAACCGGTGATTTTACTAAGAGTGCTGAAATCTACGAAGAAGGTAAAATTGCAGCCTATCAAAATATGGATGCTTTTGTTGCTTTGGCAAATAAGATTAAAAACTATAAACAAAGGACCCATACATTACCCACGGCAAAAAGTAAATTCATCGTTGATGATATTATTTATAAAAATATAAGTGAGGCTAATATAGATCTTGTCAAGTCTCGCACAAATTTGATTCCTCATAAAGAATATACTATTGAAGATCTTAAAAATGGTATTGACAGAGCAATGGGAACAGAACTGTTTAGTCAAATTAACTTTCACCCCAGTTTTGAAAATGACGAAATAAAACTAAATATAGAAGGATTTGAAAAGGCAAAGCACCAAACTAAAGGATCTATTCATTATGATACACAGCGCGGAGTTGGATTGATCATTAATTATACTGGTAGAAATGTGATAGGTGAAGCATCACGAATCCTTGTAACACTTGATATAGCCCAACAACCCGGCTTTAGAGTACATTATCAGAATAATTTTGGACATAGAAAAGAGTGGTGGTGGAGTTCAGAAGTACTTGGTCAAAGTTTAGAACAAATATTTTATTATGAAGGAGTAAGAGCTGAAGAACTGGAAAATGGATTTTTACAATTTGATAATGAGTTTAATAAGAATTTAAACTCTCTTAAAAGTTATGTTGGTCTGGGATTGAATTATGAAAATACGAGTTTTGAACCAGCTAATAAGTCTGAGATTGCCAATAATGTATTTAATTTAAAAAATTATAATTTTAGAAATATTGAATTCAATGTTCACTTTGATTATAACACTTTAAATCGTGTGTTTTTCCCTACAAAAGGAAGATTTTTATACGCTGAACTATCAAGATCTTTATACCATCACTTGAATTACGAATTTCTCGATTATTCACCTACTATTAACGGAAAAACAAACGGGTACTCAAGATTTAATTTTACTTTTGATCAGAGAATCCCGTTGAATAAAAAGTTAACGGGTACTCTTGGCGCATCAGCCGGATTTACTTTTGTAGATGATATAAAATCAGATGATATTTCTTTTCTTGAATTTGGAAATGGAGGAGCATATTACCTTGGAGGAAATATAGAACGACCAAGAAAAGACACCTATATCTTTAGAGGTTTGAATAGCTATGAATTGTTTGTATCCCAATTTATGATGCTTAATTTAGGGCTACAAGCAAATTTGTTTGGTAATATAATGCTAACACCCCATGTTAACATAGCAAGTGTTGGAATTACAGGATTTAGTGATTATATAAAAGATGCTTTTTCCCCTAAAGGTGACTGGCAAAATATAAATTCAAATGAAGCCAGCTTTCTTATGTCTGGAGGAGCAACTATATCCTATAATTCTTTTCTTGGTCCTGTTAATTTTGATGTTTCGTGGGTAAATAATATCCATCAAGTAAGAATATTTTTTGGCATAGGAATTCCATTGGGAAGATCTAATTAATTACTCACTGTATCCTATTTTTTACACTCATTTAATTGACTGACTGACTTATTGTTATACACAAAGTTTTTAGCAGTTTTTAACAAAATTGTTATCTGATTCTTTTCGTTTATTACATTTGGGTATCAACACTCATATCAAATGGATCAAAAAGAATTCTTTTTTAAACAAGGTAACACCAAACTATATGGTAGCTACTTTAAGCCTGTAAAAGTTCGTGCAGTTGTTGTTTTAATTCATGGAATGGGAGAGTATTTCGGACGATATGTAGATCATGTGATCCCTCATTTTTATAAAAATTCAATTGGAGTTATTACCTATGATCAGTTTGGCCATGGAAAAACAGAAGGAAAACGTGGTCACAACCCCGGATTTGAAGAAGTTTTAGATTGTGTTTCTTATATCCTGACCAAATCAAAAGAAATTTTTGGCGATCAACCTACTTTTTTATATGGTCACAGTATGGGAGGTAATGTTGTGATCAATTATGTTTTAAGAAGAAAACATAATTTAAATGGATTAATAGCAACAAGCCCTTTCTTAAAACTTGCCTTTGAACCTCCTGCATGGAAATTAAAAATTGCCAAATTATTACTCAAAATAGCTCCTTCTTTAACCATGGGTAATGAGTTAGATGTAAATGCCGTTTCCCGTGATAAAAATGAAGTAGACAAATATGTTAAAGATCCTTTGATACATGATAAGGTAAGCCCTAATTATTCCATCGTTTTTATTGAAACAGGAGAATGGGCCATAGAAAATGCCGATACATTAAATATCCCAATGTTGTTAATGCATGGCACAGGCGACCAACTAACCAATTATAAAGGATCTCAGGAGTTCGCAAAAAATGCAGGTAAAAAAGTAACACTGAAATTATTTGATGGCGGCTATCATGAATTACATAATGATATTATTAAAAATGAAGTACTTGGCGCAATGACAAACTGGCTCAATAAAGAATTAGAACAACTATAACCTTAGAATTAAAACCGTTATGAAATCGTCTTTTTTTCTCTATTTTTTATTAATTTCTTCCCTTATTTTTTCCCAAACCAGCTTTCAGTCAAATTCAGCAGACTTCCATAATTTTCCTGAATTTAATCCAAATAACCCATATATCATCAATATAAAGGATCTGAGAATTGTTGATAAAAATAGCAATAGTGAAAATAACTATTACTCATCCAAACCTATGGAAGAAATTGTTTTTGACGAAGATGAATTCTCCTCGCTTCTCTTAAAAAAACAACTGGAAGACCTGAACTGGACAACCCCTTTTCATATTTATCACAATCCAACATTAGAACGATACATCAGAGTGTTTTTAAAGAACCGAAGAGAAAGTCTGCCTGAATTGATGGATAAAGCAACTTATTATTTTCCGATTTTTGAACAATATCTAGACAAGTATGACTTACCCATGGAGATCAAATATTTGGCTGTAATTGAATCCGCATTAAATACAACAGCAAATTCCAGGTCAGGAGCAAAAGGCTTATGGCAATTTATGCTGACTACAGGTAAACATTTCGGACTTCAAATTGACTCCTATGTTGATGAAAGATATGATGTTTTGAAATCAACCGAAGCTGCCTGCAGGTATCTAAGCTACTTGTACAAAA
>Ga0190293_1000445_pt1 | contig 14832 bp, 12 predicted proteins | sample 48693001_MG_FD_161671 | JGI IMG/M metagenome (GOLD analysis project Ga0190293, IMG submission 161671) | Hydrothermal vent microbial mat bacterial communities from Southern Trench, Guaymas Basin, Mexico - 4869-30-0-1_MG | ecosystem: Environmental > Aquatic > Marine > Hydrothermal vents >... | reverse complement strand
TCTTTTGAATACATAATAATAACTCCGATATGAAAAATTGTATCGTTCCAGACCTCGATATATCCCCAATCATTGGTCAATTCCATATCACAAAAATCAAAACATGCTTCGCTTGCATGTTCACTATTAGTTGTCCCCATAAATAAGGAAAAAGAAAAAAGAATAATTATTCCGACTATAAATCTTGTATATTTCATTATTCCTCCTTTTATTAAAATCTCAATCCCACAAGAAAATACCTGCTGGACTGAGTTGACGGATCAATGTCCGGATTAATTACCTTATTACTCTGGAACTCAACAATTATGTTCATTTTACCAAGTTTAAACTCTGCACCATAAACTATATGCCATGCAAAAAAAACATCAAATTGTGAACCGGTTACACCTGCAAAATCAGAGTACAAATACCCGAGAGAAACTCCGGGGCCACCGCCCAAATATATTGTCATGATCTTCAATTTATCCCAAAGCTGACCAAGATTGATCCCACCTTTTACATTAAGGAAAATATTCGTTACTAAATTAGAAGCAGTAAAATTAATAAGAGGTGCTGAGTAAGATCTGAAATAGGGCTGTAATTCAAGTCCCCATGTTGCATATTGTCCGATTGGTGAATCAAATCCAAGATCAACAACCCATTTATCACCCAGACTATCAACCTTTGGAGATGTCATATATCCGAATTTTGTAAAAAATCCTTTAAATAGAATATCCTGTTTATCCTTTTTCTTCTTTACAACTTTGAGATCGGACTTCTTCTCTTGAGCTTTCAATTTTTCTTTTTCAGCTCTCTTCTTTTCTTTTTCAGCCTTTTTTTCTGCTTTTTTCTTTGCTCTCTCTACTTTTCTCGCGGCGCTCTTCTTCTCTCTCTCCGCTTTCCTCTCTGCTTTTTTCTTTTCCTTTTCTGCTTTCTTCTTTTCTTTTTCTCCTATCTTTTTCTCTTTTTCAATTTTCTTATTTTCTTTCTTTGCTTTCTCATTCTCAATCTTTGCTTTCTCTTTTTCCAGAGGAGGAGTAGATGATATTTTCTTCCCGGTTATTACTTTAGTGATTGTCTTATAAACATATCCGAATTTTTTCTCCCCATCTTCATTTGGTTTGAAAATGATTTTAAACCATGATCCTTCTTCATTAATCACTGAGAACTGGTCTCCGAGATATGCTTTTCCTACGATCTTACCTTCAAGCCCCGGCGTAGCCCTTACATTAGCGACATTCACCATGATCTCAATTTTCTGTGAATTTTCGGCTACTGCAGGTAAACTTAAGAATATTATGGCCAAAATAGTTAAGAAACAAAATTTTTTCATAATTGCCCCCGTAATATTAAGGATAAAATGTAAAAAATATATTGTCAAATTTATGAACTACCTGGATAAATGCAAAATGATCCCATGAGATTCATCGTTATGTGAATCTCAATCAGCCATATTCCAAGTGTGCTCTATCCCTTTAATTTATTAATTTCTGAAATAAGAATCTCTATTATGAATTTTTTATCAATATTATATCCCTCTCCGGATAATGAAGTGACAAATTCCGAATGGCTCCTTTTCTTTCTGTATTCAGGTTCTCTCACAGGATGTTTAAGATATCTCTCAATTGTTTCGACAGATTCGGATACGTTAAGAACCGCATGATAGAAGACCCTGTCACCCGTCCTGTAAATTGATGAACCAAGAATTTTTTTCTCACCTATACAGATATCAGAGAATCCTCTTTTTTTCAGATCTCTGACTCCAATCCCGGTTAGGCTTTTAATAATAGCATCATTATATTTCTCAAAATATACTGAAGGATTCTTAAACTTTTCTCCCCTTTTTACAATAGCTATAATTATAGTATTCTCAGAGATAATAACAGATTCGCCGCCTGAAGGACGCTTATATACATCAATAAGATCCTGCTTTACCATATTCCACTCTATTGATTTTTCGGGATCACTCCCTTTCCCAAGTACTATTGAAAGATTCTCAGGAATAAAAACAGAACAATCAAAATCTGAAACATTATTTTTCAGCAGATGCATGTCAGGCAGTTTGTAATCTTCTACATTAAATTTCAACACAGGCACCTCGATCATTTATGAATTGCCATATCAAGTGCATCAAGGCCCGCTTCATAAAAAACCTCTGATACGGTCGGATGGGCATGAATTATATTTGCAACATCAAAGACGGTCCCTTCGATACTCATCAATGCAGATGCCTCGGCTATCATATCAGTAGCATTTTGTGCAATAATCTGAACGCCAAGGACCTCACCATATTTTTTCTCCGATAAGATCCTGACCATCCCCTCACTCTCTCCTTCGCTCAAAGCTTTCCCGTTAGCCATAAGTGAAAATTCACTTACTTTATAATCCACTTTCCGGTCTGTCAGATCCTTCATTGTCAGCCCGATCTGGGCCATCTCCGGATAAGTGTAAATATTAAATGGTATCCTGACCGGATTATATTCAGATTTAACTCCACGGATATTGTTGACTACAAATATCCCCTGGGCAGAAGCAGCATGTGCGAAATAACTTCTCCCGTTAACATCCCCGACAGCAAATATGTTCTCCTCTGAACATCTGAATTTCTCATCTGTTTCAATAAATCCTTTACTTTCCTTCAGATCAAGTTCACTCGGAGGAAAAACAGCTATCCGCTTCCCTGCATTAATAATGATATCTGCCGGATTATCATTACCGGGAATGAATACATTATCATTCTCAACGGTGATATCCTTTAACTCAATTATATTTATCTTCTCTTTTTTCAATTTTCTATATATCTGTTCTACAAGGAAATCATCCAGATCTTCCAGTGAAGCCGTATCAAATGTAATTATCGACACATTCCTGCCTGTCATTTTTACGAATTGAGCAAGTTCAATGGCATGGATACCCGATCCGTAAATTATTATATCTTCAGGTAATTCTTTTAATTCCAGCATCTCTTCAACATTCACAGATTGAGTGTTTTTGAATATATCAGGGAGAGGAGAGACAATTGACCCGGTAGAGATTATAATATTCTTCGTCTTGAGTAATCGGTCATTCACAACAATTGTATTTCTGTCCTTAATAAAAGCTTCACCTTTTATCAATTCAACACCATGTTTCTTCAACAGAAATTCAACACCTTTTGTCAGCCGTGCAACAACTCTTTTAGTCCTTTTAACAGCCGAGGAGTAATTAAATGTAAGTAAAGAATTGTTTATCCCGTCAATTCCAAAAGCCCCTGCATTCTGAATTTTTTTAAATAGTTTTGCACTTTCTATCAGTGACTTTGTCGGAATACAACCACTGTTAAGACACATCCCCCCGGTTTTATCCTTCTCAATTATCGCTGTTCGTAAACCTGTCTGACCTGCTCTGATCGCAGGTACATAACCTCCCGGGCCTGATCCTATTATTATCAAATCATATTCCATAATTGCCTCCTAATAAATTGCAAGAGTTACCGGCTCGGCAAGATATTCTCTAACCTTATTAATAAATCTTGCAGACTCTCCGCCATCAACTATTCTGTGATCCACTGTAAGGGAAAGCGGGAGTATTTTCCCCGGGACTATCAATCCGTCAGCGACTACAGGCTTGTCAAGAATTCTTCCTACTCCAAGTATGGCGGATTGAGGATAATTTATTATCGGAACCGCATGAATTCCTCCAATAGAACCGAAATTCGTAATTGTAAAAGTTCCTCCACTCAAATCCCCTAACACCAGAGACCTGTTTTCCGCTTTTTTCGCCAATTCCGATATATTAACAGCAATATCTTTTATATTTTTTTTGTCAGCATCTCTAATAACCGGGACGACCAGCCCATCAGGTGTGTCAACTGCAATACCAATATTCACATTGTTATTTACTATAATGGTACCGTTCTCCGGATCAAATCTTCCATTGAGGAATTTGTGATCCTTAAGAGATTTTGCTACCGCCTTTACAATAAATGAGAGGAAAGTTATTTTCATTCCGTCTTTTGAGAATCGGCCTTTTAAGCGGCTTCTTACACTTACTAATTGAGATATTTCAACTTCTTCAAATACTGACATATGAGGAATTTTTAGTTTAGAAAGAGACATGTTCCTTGCAATTGCTTTCCTGATCTGTGAAATATCAAGAATTTCCGTGCTTTCAATTGAAGACATATTTTCAACAGCCGTTTTTTCACCAGAATCTCCCTGCAGAGAGAAATCCTTAATATCCTTTTTCATTACCCTGCCTCCGGGACCTGTACCTGGAACAATATTTATATCTACATTCATATCTCTTGCCATTGCCCTTGCTACTGGTGTTGCAAGTGCCTTTTTCCGTTTGGGACGAACACTTTTTTCCTCATGATGCCCTTCACCTGATGCCGGCAGGAATGCTCCGTCACCGGCAACTTCAAGACTTCCTACTACTCCGAATTTATCCTCCGTAAGTATCTCTTCACTTCTCTTTTCAGGAATCTCGTTTGAAGCTTTTACTGCTTCTTCACCTTCAACACCCTCGATCTCTATCTCAACGAGCGGATCCTCCACATTGATCACTTCTCCAACTTTTCCGAATACAGCAACAATTGTTCCTGATTTCGGTGACGGTATATCTGTAACAACTTTATCTGTTTCCATGTTAACTACAGGTTCACCCACTTTTATCTGATTCCCTTTTTCCACATACCATTGAAGAATCTTGCCTTCAGTAATTCCCTCTCCGATATCCGGAAACTTAAAAAAATATCTCATATCTCCATCTCCTCTATTTTTCCGATCAGTAACTGATCAATTTCTCGATCTCATAAAAGATCCTCTCTGCGGAGTGCAGATAAAAATGCTCCCCTTTCGGCAAAGGCATAATGGTATCGAAACCGGCAAGTCTTACCGGTGGTGCTTCCATATTTAAGAATGCTTCTTCCATAACAATGGTAACGAGTTCTGAGGCCATCCCGGCAGTTGCCGGAGCTTCGGTCACTGCAAGAAACCTCCCTGTCTTCCTGACGGAATTTCCGATCAGGTCACGATCAACAGGATAAATGGTCCTCAGGTCAATAAGTTCAACTGATATTCCTTTCTTTTTTGCCAGTACTACTGCACGTTGTGCTTCTCTGACCATTGCTCCATAAGCTACGATCGTAATATCCTCTCCCTCATTAACAATACTCCCTTTTCCTATCTCAATTGAGAATTTTTCTTCAGGGACCTCCTGCTTAATAGCTCTATATATTCTTTTCGGTTCCATGAAAATTACCGGATCATCTGACTCTATCGCAGAAATGATCAACCCTTTCGCATCATATGGCGTAGATGGGATTACCACTTTCAAACCCGGAATGTGAGCAAAAAATGCTTCCGGACTTTCCGAGTGGTGCTCCAATGCTTTGATCCCTCCACCATAAGGCATCCTTATCACTACCGGCACTGTAAAAGTCCCGCGCGACCTGTTTCTCATTCTCGCTATATGCGATAATATCTGATTAAATGCAGGATAAACAAAGCCTGCGAACTGCATCTCAACAACGGGCCTCATTCCTGAAACAGCCATTCCAAGTGCAGCACCTGCGATTGCTGACTCTGCAAGAGGAGTATCAAAAACCCGTTCATTTCCATATTTTTCCAAAAGCCCTTCCGTTAACCTGAAAACACCCCCTTCAACTCCGGCATCTTCACCGAACACAAGGACATCAGGATCATCTTTCAATTTCAGGTCCAGAGCCTGATTAATAGACTGGACCATATTCATAACTTTCATGTTAAATCCCCGCTTCTATTAAGAAATTTTTCATATTCAATTTTCTGCTTTTTTAGATCTTCCGGAGGATCAGCGTACATATGGTCAAAACAATATTCCAGTTTATACGGTTCATATTCCTCTACTTTCTTAAATTCAGCATCAACCAGATCTTTATATTGCTTGAGTAGTTTTTCCTCTTCTTTGCTATTCCACAATCCTTTTCCGTCCAGATATTTTTTTATTCTGAGAACGGGATCCTTATCTTTCCAGGATTCTTCTTCCTCTTTTGTCCTGTATCTTCCGGGATCATCCGATGTAGTATGCGCTCCTGCACGATAAGTTACAGCTTCAATAAGAACAGGCCCTTCCCCTTTCAGCACATATTCTCTTGAATAATTAAAAGCTGAATAGGCTGCAAGAATATCATTCCCATCGATCTGTATCCCCGGAAGTCCGTATGCAATGGATTTTATCGCTATATTTCTGGAAACCGTCTGTTTTTTTACCGGATATGAAATTGCATATCCGTTATTCTGAACAATGAAGATCACAGGAACCTTCCATACTGCAGCGAAATTAAGAGCTTCATGAAAATCACCCTGAGATGTGCCGCCATCACCACAAAAAGTAAAAACTGCCGCCTTCTCTTTTTTCAGCTTTAATGTATACGCTATTCCGACAGCGTGGAGCAATTGTGAAGAGATCGGAACCGATATCGGGAGAGTGTTTTTTGCTTTTGATCTCTTTGAACCATCTTCATGTCCATTCCAGTATAGAAACACCTCCTCAAGAGTAACTCCTTTCGCAAGCCACGCAGCAAGTTCTCTATACGCTCCAACCAGCCAATCCTCATCTTTCATTACCATTCCTGCTGCTACAGAAATAGCCTCTTGTCCAAGATTGGGAGGATAAGTATGCATTCGCCCCTGCCTCTGATATGACACTGCCTGAAGATCTGCAGTTCTTGCAAAGAGCATTTTTTTCAACGATTCTGATATATCTTCATCAGATATATCAGGGAACCACTTTTTATTTATAACTTTCCCATCCTTATTAATGATCTGAAACTGATCAGATTTTAATGGGTCAAATTCCTTAAACATTCAAACCTCCGGAAAAAAATTAAATCAGGGGATTATACTATAGATGGTCATGAAATACTACCATTCTGGTTTTATTTGCAATTTCTATAGCTGATACTATAAAAAAAGGGCCTTGGTATTCTCTATTTGATCAGTTTGAACTATAATAACATCAATTCCTGTCACTAATAAAACATTCAATTGGCAGAAAAGCAAAATGAGAAAAAAATTACTGTTATTATCAATTTTCCTGATGTCAGTTATCTTATTCGACAGACTGTCATCATTCCTTATATTTGAATGCAACCATATTTTATTTTCTGATAATAACTTTGAGGTCAAGATCACTGATCATCTGCAGAAAAATAATTACAATTCCCTTATAATGGGTTCTTCAAGAACATATGAAGGAATACATCCTGCATTACTTGAAAGTGAAAAACTTCACCCCTTTAAGTGGGGATTTGCAGGGTTCGGCCCTAAATATAATTACTATTTCTATAAATTGTACAAAAAGGTCAATAAGAAACCGAAAACCATAATCCTCGGTGTCGACTATTTTGTTTATACTCTTTTCTCTTCCCCTTCAGCACTTGGAGAGTTAAATACAGGACCAGACACCGGATTTACTCTGAACTACCTGGACCCGTCTATACTTCTTTTGAAAAATAAAAAAAAAATCGATATTATTCTGAAAGATATAGTGGGATCTTTAAATCCGGCAAAAAATGCTCCTAAAAGAGATATTGAGGAAATTCAATCCTATACAGGTTCACATAAATCAGGCATGAAGAATTATAAAGTTTATACTGAAAGAACAAGACGTTTTAAGGGGTCGGCATTCACAAAACCTCCAGGGAGTGAAGGCGAATATTTTTTCAAAATGCTTGATGAATTCAGAGAAGATAATGTTAATCTCATTCTTGTTGTTATTCCGGAATACATTGGCACCTTCAGAACAAATAAATTCCAGAGAATATTCAGGATGCATTTGAAAAGGCTGAAGAAAAAGTATGAGAACATCAGGATACTAAACTATAATTATATAAAAAAATTCAATCTTGGTGATGCCTCTTTATTCCTTGATGGAGGATACGGATACACCAACTCTCACCTCTCTAAAAAAGGCGCCGAGATCTTTAATAAAATGTTGAAAAAAGATCTGGAGAAGATCGAATATTAGTTAACCCTCTATTTTATATCAACAAGTTCTACCTGGAATACCAGTGTCGCATTAGGTGGGATCACTCCGCCGGCCCCTCTCTCTCCATATGCAAGATGAGAAGGAACGATCAGTACCCTTTTCTCTCCCTTCCTCATATCAAGAAGTGCTTCATCCCAACCCCGGATCACTTTCCCGACACCAACAGAAAATTCAAGTGGTGTACCTCTGTCAACAGAACTGTCAAATTTTCTTCCATCGAGGAAAGTGCCTGTATAATGTGCAGAGATCATACCGCCTTTCTTCGGTTTATTCCCTTTGCCTTCATTGAGGACTATATACATCAGGCCTGAGTTTGTTGTAATTCTCCCCGGCCACTTATCTTCAATAAGCTTCTTTTCTTCAGCTTGTCTTATCTTCAATTCGGATTCATATTCTGATTTTTTATCTTCAGTGAATTTCTTAAATATAGCCGGTGCATCAAAATTCTTTGCTGCATCACCTACTCTTACGATCTTTATGCTCTTGATCTCATCTCCCTGGACTATCTGATTAACAATATCCATACCTTTATAAACCTTTCCAAATACTGAGTGTTTATTATCAAGATGTGGCGTAGCGGTATGAGTAATAAAGAACTGACTCCCGTTTGTTCCGGGGCCGGAATTAGCCATTGAAAGTATTCCGCTGCTGTCATGCTTCAGATCAGTATGGAATTCATCCGGGAAACTATAACCCGGATTTCCGCTTCCATTCCCCTGCGGATCTCCACCCTGGATCATAAAATCATTAATAACCCTGTGAAAGGTCAAACCATCATAAAATGGCTCACCCTCACCTTTGGCACTATTAGGTATTTTACCTTCTGCTAATCCTGAAAAATTTGCTACTGTCATCGGAACTTTGTCAAAATCCAGTTTAACAACAATTAATCCCTTACTTGTACTTATTTCCGCATATAACCCTTCGTCTTTGTATTTATTCACATTGCACCCCGCTATAATTATTATTGTGATCAGAAATATGAAAATTACTTTCTTCATGTGATCCTCCGATTCATTTTTTTAAATGATTATACGAAAAAAACAGGTATTGGTAAAGCCTATTCAGATCGATCAGCAATCATATCTTCCCTTTTATCTACTTTCCATTGAATAGGATACAGGACCAAAAGTAATACATTGCAAAATACTATAACATAGAAAAAAAAGATCATTGGTTGATATAATAAAGCGCCCAGGATAAAAAAGAACCTGTGTGTTGAAACACCCAGCAAATTCCAGAACACTAATAAGATCTTGCTTGCCCTTGTGTTTTTCTTTATAAGTACTTTGGATTTATCGCGGGTACCTGTTACCTGAGCTTTTGTATAACCCAGATATACAAAAAGAAGAAGTTTTTCAATATAATTTCCTCTCCTTAACCTTATAAAACCGAATCTCTTTTTAAATTTTCTATAATCATCACCAATGGTGTTGTTTCTTCCGGTTGAACTTGAAAGATATTGCTGCCTGTAATAGTCAATTATAACGCTGTGCAATATCATTGAAGCCCCTGCTGCGATCGTTATAGGCAAAGTTCCGTACGGGAGTTTAAATCCCACTTTTATTAATCCGATGTACATACCAACAAAAACTGCTACCGTGGTAATATAATCCACCCATCCGTCAATGATCCTTCCAAGAGGAGTCCCATTCTTTTTTAATCTGGCGATCATGCCGTCGATCAGATCAAAGATATGACATAGAATGTAGAAAAGACCCCCATAAAAAAAACTTTTTTTATCCCCGAATGAGAAGAATATCCCGCTGATTATTCCTGCTATCATGGACATAAATGAAATCTGGTTTGGTGTTACCGGCAGTTTTACAAGAAACTTTGTAAAAACAAAACTGACAGGCCTGAACAGGAAAAGGTCCGTTGCTTCTTCCGCAATAATGTCTTTAAGAGAACGTCTGAATTCTTCAAATAGTTTCTTCATGATAGTATCAGGAGCGGGAAGTGAGGATTAGAATTGCAAGAATTGTGAACATTATGATCATTGCCCATTTGACCCGGTCCATCCTGTATTTCATGAGCCCCTGCTCGCTCAGAAAAAATGTCTCTCCTCCACCTCTGTTGAGAACCCCCTTACCATACAATTTATTAAATACCGATCGGTTTACTTCACCTATATTCTTAATATCTTTTGCAAGTTCGACAGAGAGTGCTCCTTTTTCCCTGAACAGGGAGATGATCTGTTTTTCTTTGTTTATCTTTCCTGTGATCATTTGAACAATTTTCATTAAGACACCATTTAGTATTTTATACTAAAACTGATCGCAAAAAAAGTGAAAAACCGAATAAAAACAATAAGCTTTGATTTACGTATCAAATATAGGGTAATATAAAGTAATGGATTCAAAAAATCACAAAAATAAGAATTCAGGCATCTGGGAAACTTTTAAGACAGATTTTAAGGAAAGCGAAATAACCCGGGAAGTAAAATACGACCTTACAGATACACTTGACTTTTATCTCACTGAAGATCAAAAAGCCAGAATGAAAGAGATGGGATGGTTCAAAAAACTTATATTTATCCCGGCCTGGCTGCTCAGGATAATGTTTTTCAAATTAACACGTATCAGACGGCTCCTGCTGGCATTGGCAATATTTCTTTCCTTTATTAGAATATCAGTAAATGATTCAAACGATCCAAATTATACTTTCCTCGGTGTTATTATACTTCTTTTTATTCTAATCCTTGAACTAAAAGATAAGCTGATAGCAGTAGATGAACTAAGTGCAGGGCGGGCCGTACAAACCGCTTTTATGCCACCAGAAAATCCTGATGTTCCGGGTTGGTCCTTATGGCTCTATTCAAGGCCGGCAAACAGTGTCGGGGGCGATATGGTTGATCTTATCCCGATCGATGAGATTAACTACGGGGTTGTACTCGGGGACGTATCAGGAAAAGAACTTGGCGCAGCATTATATATGGTAAAGCTTCAATCTACCCTCAGAGCTCTTGCCTCAGATTTCTCCTCCCTTTCAGAATTGGGATCAAAGATCAATAAGATTTTTCACAGAGATAGTGAAACGAACAGATTTGCAACAATGGTATATATCTCTTTAAAAAAAGATCAGGGAGATTTAAAAGTATTAAATGCAGGTCATATACCACCTATCCTTCTCAGTGATGGAGAATTGGTTGACATGGCAAAAGGATCACCGGCGATCGGGATCAAGAGGACATCCAAATACAGAGAGGATAGTTTGAAACTGAAAAAAGGGGACTATCTTATTGTCTATTCTGACGGAGTTTCAGAGGCAATAAACTCCGAAAACGAATTTTACGGAGCAGGTAGATTTAAAGATACACTGTTAGCAAACAGGGATCTGTCACCCAGAGAAATGGGGAAAAATATCATAGATGCAGTTAACAATTTCGTGGGAAATAATAAATTCTATGATGATCTTTCTATAGTGATACTGAAAAAAAACTAGCCGGCTGCCGATCAGTATTTTAATTTCAACTTCTCAAATAGGATGCCCCGTTCACATCAACAATTGTACCTGTCATGAATTCATTTCCTGAAGCAGCAAGCATTATTACCGCATTCGCGACTTCCTCCGGCTTTGCCACCCGATTCATTGGACTTTGAGCTCTGATCTCATCTCCGCGCGGCCCGTCCAATATTTCTCCTGTCATGTCAGTTTCCACAAATCCCGGGGCAACAGCATATAATTGGACATTATATGGTGCAAGTGCTTTGGCCATAGACTGGCTGAATGAGTTCAAAGCTGCTTTGCTGGCACCATAAGCAGGTGCTTCAGGTTCTCCACGAAAAGCACCTCTGGACGTAATATTAATGATCTTGCCCCCTCCGTTCTGTACCATATACTTTCCCGTTAAAAAAGAGAGGTTTACTGCTCCCAATAAATTTAATCCGATAGTCCTTTCCCAGGTTTCAAGCCAATAAGAGTAATCCGATTCCTGAAAATCCCTCTCTTCATATATACCGGCATTATTCACCAGAATATCTATTCTCCCGTATTCATCAATTATTCTCTCTATCATTTCCTCTGAAAGCATCGGATCGGATATATCACACTTAACTGCATTGTGCCCTTCCCCCTCCAGACAGGAAAGCACATTTTTTGCCGCTTTCTTGTTATTGTTAAAACTTATGATCACAATTGCTCCCGCTTCTGCAAACTTTTCAGCAATAGCTGCACCTATCCCACGGGAACCTCCGGTTACTAATACAACTTTTTCGGTAAAATCAATTTTCATATGAAAATATTATTGGAACTATAATTTTTTGTAAAGTACATACAAACGTTTCAAAACCTTCCGTGGTCATTACAAGTGAAATATCCGGGTGAGTAGAATACTTAATACAGTTAATAAAACGGGTGATCTACTTCTTTAAAAGCCTGTCAAGGTTTCTTTTTGATCTTTCAGCCAATTCTGTATATTGATTTGATCTGATGGATAATCTGTATCCTCTGATCGCTTCATTTTTATTATTAAAGATTTCCATAGTTTCCCCATATATGTATGCATCATAAAAAAGCCACAATCTTGTCTGGAAATCTCCGCTGGAAAGCCCGATTATCATATTAAAGTCATCAATAACATTCTTTAAGGGAATATCTGTTTCACCACTCTTAACTTTTAAATAGTGATTTGACATTTTAGCAAGATGGGACAGGGAAAGTGAATAGAGAGAAATGTCCTTAAAATAAAATTGCGCCCTCTTTAAATCGGTTTCCGACAATAGCATTGCCCTGGCCTGAAATAACCGAAGTTCTGCAATTGTAAAAATTCTGGTATCATCTGTTTTCTTCAGCAGGTCAATTGTTTTGTTATAGCTTCCTTTAAAAATATTCAGAACACCATTTAATAGATTCATATTCTGCAAATTGGATTTTTGCAAATATAATGAATATATCTCTTCAGCTTTTAAGAAATTACCCATCTGGATTTCACAAAAACTTCTGAATATCTCTCTCCCGAAACTAAGGCCCCAGAAATTTGAAATATGTCCAAAATCATTAAATATTTTTTTCAGAGCCCTTTCCGGATTATCCCTCAGGAATTCGATCTCACAAAGCCTTTGTGCAGAGTCAAGGTTCTTATCATATAATTTCATCGATTCTTTTAAAGTTCTTTCACCTTCACTAAGTTTTCCCAAAGCTATTTCAAGATCACCTTTAAAATACAATAAAGCTGACCTTAGATAAGGATTTTCAAAAGAGATCTCAAAACATTCTGAAATGATTTGATAAGCTTTTTCTATGTTTTTATTTGTCCATTTTTCCTGATAATAATCATCAATTAATCTGTAGATCCTGAAAAGATTTTCCCTGGAATTCTTATACCTGATAATTCCTTTATCACTTTTTATTGTCAGAGAATAATCTTTCCCCACTATTATCTCCTCCCCGGTATAATAATTTATTACTTTAATAAATCCCTTTGTCTCCCAGTTTGTTATATCTTCTCTAAAAAATTTAGGCAGGAAACATATAAATTCAGGATAAAATTTATTATCATGCTTCAGATTCGGGAATCCTGTTTGATTCTTAATATAGCTGTTTTCGTAATCAAAGTTCACCTCAGCAATAAAATAGATATGCGAGAGGATATTATTCATACCCTGTATTATGAATCGGGAATGCTTATTATCAGCTTCAAAACACTCCGTTTCCGAGATTATCCCCGGGTTGGCAAATGAATAAAAATTCAGATCCTTTATGAGGACAAATGCAGATGGAAACATATCCATATAATGGCGGATTTTAAGGATGACCTCCTGTTCTCCATCATTATCAATATCTGTTCTCTCAATAAAATGAATATAGAATTTTTTTATGAAATCATATCTTCCCAAATTAAAAAAATAGAAAAACCCCAACCTGGTAAGCTCATTTCCATCATTGGTCAGCAAGGAAACCTTGTTATCAAAATCAAGTGAAGCGATCGAAGTGTCCTGATCGATCTCAGGATCATTTAATATTGCAATAAATCCATCGGTATCTGTAAGAGAATTTCTATTTCCTATATCATACTTTATCAAGATGTTCTCATCCATCTTGAAAACTTCACTTATTTTATGAGGTTTAAAATCCTTTTCCCACAACTTTATTCCCAGCGGATTAAAAGCTTCAAGTATGGAACCATGATATTTTATAGATTTTAATACATTAGAATTAACAACAAAAAAATAGCTCAATAATGTTAAAGATATTATCAATACTAACATTGATATAGTTATTAAAGGATGCTTATTTATATTGTGGATTATTTTTCCGAATAAAGGATAACTCCCCTTTTCAAAATATAATATCATTTCATCTATCGAGTTGAACCTGTCCTCGGTTCTTCTCTCGATCGCTTTGAAAATACCAAATTCAACATATTTTGGAATACTAACATCATTGTGGTTGATCTTATCAGGTTTTTCCAGAACTCTTTTAAAGATCAGTTCGAGAGTATTTGATGAATCATCAAATGGGAGTTTACCGGATAAGACTCTATATAAAATCAATCCCAATTGATAAATATCCGATCTCATACCTAGATCAGACATATTTGCCTGTTCTGGTGACATATAGTAAGGAGAGCCTATGATCTCGCCGATTGAAGAGGTCTTTTCCACATCACTTATCTCTTTAGACAACCCGAAATCCAGCAATTTAATTTCGTTATGTCCGGTCAGAAAAATATTTGACGGCTTCAGATCTCTGTGAATTATTCCATTATCATGAAGAGCCTTTACAGCTTTCATCACATTCATGAATAGAGGCCTGAACTCTTCCCAGTCGAGTTTCTCCCAATCTTTTAGTTTATCCTTGAGGCTTCTGCCTTCCACATGTTCCATTACCAGAAAATAA
>Ga0190293_1000444_pt1 | contig 14839 bp, 9 predicted proteins | sample 48693001_MG_FD_161671 | JGI IMG/M metagenome (GOLD analysis project Ga0190293, IMG submission 161671) | Hydrothermal vent microbial mat bacterial communities from Southern Trench, Guaymas Basin, Mexico - 4869-30-0-1_MG | ecosystem: Environmental > Aquatic > Marine > Hydrothermal vents > Microbial... | reverse complement strand
TAACTAAATCCTGACTCGAAAGTCATGGACAACAATAACTGGTTTAATTTTTACTCCGATATTTATTTCGGAATTTGTTTGAATTTAATTTCAAAATCTGAAAAATTGATTTTGAAAAAAATTCGAGATTAACGTTTTGAGAATTGGAATTTTTTACGCGCTTTTTTCTGTCCGAATTTTTTACGCTCAACCATTCTTGGGTCTCTTGTTAATAATCCTTCAGGTTTTAATATTAATCTGTTTTCAGCATCTAATTCGCACATTGCACGAGAAATTGCTAAACGAACAGCTTCTGCTTGACCTGTAATACCACCACCAAATACATTTACAGTAATATCAAAGTTGCCATCATTTTCAGTTAATACTAATGGTTGGTTAACTTTGTACTGTAATGTAGCAGTTGGGAAGTATGTGTTTAATTCTTTTTTATTGATCGTAATGTTTCCTTTACCTTTAGCAACATAAATACGAGCAACTGCCGTTTTCCTACGACCAATTTTGTGAATTACTTCCATTTACTTGAATTCGTTTAAGTTAATTATTCTTGGTTTTTGAGCTTCATGAGTGTGAGTCGAACCAACAACAACATTTAAATTACGGAATAATTGAGCTCCTAATTTGTTTTTAGGCAACATTCCTTTTACTGATTTTTCTACTAATCTTGCTGGATCTTTTCCAAACAATTCTGTAGCAGTTAAACTTCTTTGACCACCAGGATATCCAGTGTGACGAATGTACGTTTTGTCATCCCACTTGTTTCCTGATAAGTTGATTTTTTCAGCATTGATAACAATGACGTTATCTCCACAATCAACGTGTGGTGTGAAGTTAGGCTTATGTTTACCTCTTAAAAGTTTTGCGACTTTAGAAGCCATGCGACCTAATGTCTGACCATCAGCATCAACTAAAACCCACTCTTTATTAACAGTAGCTTTGTTGGCTGAAATCGTTTTGTAGCTTAATGTATCCACACTTATTATTTTTTCTTATTAAACATTCCTCTCTTTTAAAGAGTTTGCAAATTTACGATTATATATTTGATTACCAAATAGTGTGAAGTGATTTTTTAATAGAAAAAACATAAGGTTTTTAAATAAGTTACTTTTAAATTTTTATTCAAGAAATTTATTCATAAAAAAAGATCAAAAAGTTCTGATCCAATTAGTCTTTGCTAATAATCCTTATAGTACGCGTTGGTGCTTCAATACCTTCTTTTTTTAGATGTTTAAATATTTCTAATGAAATTTCGTGGTCTAAATTAAGAGTGTCAGAAAAAGTTGACCAGTATATTAAAGCAAAATTTAAATTTCCATCTTCAGTGTATCCATAAAAAAAAGTATTGGGAGCTGGATCTGAAAAGGTATTTGGGTTTTCAGATGCAATTTTATTAAATAATGTGATTACTTTTTCTGGGTCTGCATTTGAGGATGTTCTCATTAATATTTTACTCCTTCTATCGTTATTATTTAAAGTATAATTAATAACTTTTTTTGAAATTAAATCTCCATTAGGGATAATAACTTCATAACCCGAATATGATTTAACATTACTCGCTCTTACACCTATCTGAGTTACGACGCCAAATTCATCATCAACCTCTATAGTGTCTCCTAAATTGATAGGTCTTTCAAAAGCAAGAATAAGTCCAGCAATAAAATTTAAGACCACATTTTGTAATCCAAATCCAATTCCTACTCCCAAAGCACCAATAATAAACCCAAGCTTAGTTAAATCAAAACCTGCTGTAAATAGTGCCAAGGAAAATCCGATGCTAATAAATACTATTCTTAACATAAGAGAAATCGCTATTGCTACTCCACGAGGAAATAAATTTATTATCCAATCATCATGAAAAAGGGATGCCGTTAATTTTGAAAATATAAGAGTTATAATAAAAATAATTATAAAAGATAGTATGCCGCCAAACGAAATCGTTGCCTCTCCAATTTTCCACTGCAAAAGCATTAATTCATTAATCCATGTAGTTAATAAATCATAGACATCAAAACCCCTCAAAGTAAATATTAGCCAAACAATTACACCAACCCAATTAAGAATGGGTAGAATATGACGGTGTGTGACACCAATTATGTTAGATAGTGTTTTAATGCTATATGTTTTTTGTAGTTTAAAAAACAACACAATAAGACTAGTTGTGGCTTTAATAGCAAGAAAAACTATCATTCCTAGAATTGTAGAAGCAAGTATGCCCTTTATTAAAAACCTAGATAAATTTAACATCCCAATAAAATTGGCAAGTATAGCGGCTAATAAAATTAAAGTATATAAAGGAGATATAAAGTTGAACAATTTGTAAATTGTTATAAACTGTTTAGAAAACTTTTGTATTATTCTTTTTCCTAATACAAGTGCAAATATTAAGATAATAGCTTCTAAAATAATTAGCATTCTGCTTATATCCAATTTAGAACTTAAATAAGTTTCTAAAATGAAAATGAGATATGCCGCAAAAATTAGTAGAAGAATAGTCTTAAACCGTTTGTTTGTAAGTTTAGGTAATAAAATTACTGTTGATATTATAAGAATTAAAATGATTAATTCACCAAAAGCAGGAATTATAGCTTCATAGAAAAAAATCGAGAAAAGAAGACCTAGAACAATTGTTGTAGGAAGAGGGTGGGAAAGAATAATCTTTGCTTGTATTTCGATAGGATTTGTTAACTCTCTCAAGTCATTTTTCCTTTTATTTTTCACCCTAATTAATAGGATTAAAAGAAACAATATAAATAACAATTGTAAAATTACATCCTTAATATTTAAATATAAAAACTCTAGTAGTTGTCTTTTATTATCTTTAAAGCTGGATGAGATTAATTTTACAACACTATCAGAATTCTTCTTAATTCCACCTTTGTTATCAATACCTACATTTGCAGATTTCCAAATAGGATTGGTGTCAAAAACAAAATAATTTTTTTGTATTTGTAACTCGGTTTCCTCTATTTTATATATTGTTTTTTCAATTATTAAAATCAATTCTATCACTTTTTTCTGTATGATAAAAAGATTATCCAAACGGGTTTGAGTTATTAGTATAATCTCTTCAAGATTTACTATAATTTTATCAATACTACCATGATTATTACTAGATTCGTTATTGCTAACGAAGATTTTTTTTGTTAAATTCCATTTTAGCAACTCATTAGATAATTCGTTTTTAATACTGTTAACCTCTTCTGTGCGATCATTAATTTCATTTTGATGTTCTTTTATATAAGCGAGGTAATTAACCCATTCTACTTTGCGAACATTCAAGAATCTTTGAGTTAAATTATCTAGTTGAGTTAAAAGTGAATCTCTCTTATCAAAAATTTCGACTGTTTCATTTTCAAGTAGTGAATCTATCTTGATTATATTATCACTTGGATTAAGAATTTTATTTAATTTAATGATGCGAAGGTTTATTTCTTCACCTTCTTCTAGAATATTTTTAACTGATTTGATGCTCACTGCTTGAGAATCTATTTGTATAAGCGCATCTTTACTTTGGGCTTGTATTCCAAATACAAAGACTATAGAAAAGAATAGGAAAGAAAACTTTTTTAAAATCATTAATATTGCTTGCGTCATTTGTTTTGTATTTTATCTATTGCCATTGAAAAATTTAAGAATATTTCCTCTTCAATTGATTGTTATTTGAATGAGCATCAATTCAAATTGTAATCATAACAATTATAGATGCTTTAATAATGACAAACACTAAAGTAATTAATGTTTTCAATAATAATTAATGTGCCTCCAGCCAATTATCACCTGTACCCAAATCTACAATAAGCGGTACAGATAATTTGTAAGCAGATTCCATTTCAGTTTTAACGAGTTGTTTAATCTCATTTAATTCAGGTTTATAGACATCAAAAACTAATTCATCATGTACTTGTAAAAGCATTTTGGTTTTAAAATCACCTTCTTCAAGTTTCTTATAAATATTAATCATGGCAATTTTAATAATATCAGCAGCACTTCCTTGTATTGGAGCATTTACCGCATTACGTTCTGCTGCACCACGAACGATTGCATTTGGCGAATTAATAGCCGCCAAATATCTACGACGACCTAAAAGAGTTTGGACATAACCATAATCTCGTGCAAAATCGATTTGTTCACCTATATACTTTCGCAGTTTTGGATAAGTTTCATAATAGGTCTCAATAAGTTCTTTGGCTTCACTTCTCGATAAGTCAGTTTGATTGCTTAAACCAAAAGCTGAAACACCATAAATAATTCCAAAATTTACCGTTTTAGCATTGCTACGTTGCTCTCTAGTCACTTCGTTTAATGGAACATTAAATACTTTTGAAGCAGTCGACGCGTGAATGTCTTCACCATTTTTAAAGGCTTCAATCATTGTTTCTTCTTCACTTAATGCTGCGATAATTCGTAATTCAATTTGAGAATAATCTGCTGCTAAAAGGATGTACTCTTCATTTCGCGGAATAAATGCCTTTCTAACTTGTCGTCCGCGTTCTGTCCGAATAGGTATATTCTGCAAATTAGGATTGTTACTACTCAACCTTCCTGTAGCAGCTACGGTTTGCATATAATCTGTATGAACACGCTTTGTAGTTTCTTCGACTTGTAAAGGTAATGCATCAACATACGTGCTTTTTAGTTTTGCTAAACCACGATAGTCTAATATATTTCGAATAATTTCGTGATCTTTTGCTAAATATTTCAGCACATCTTCAGCTGTAGAATATTGTCCTGTTTTAGTCTTTTTAGGCTTGTCGACCAATTTCATTTTATCAAATAAAACTTCACCCAATTGTTTTGGAGACGCAATATTGAATTCTTCACCAGCGATTTTATAAATTTCAGAAACAAGAGCATCTATATCATTGTTTAAGTCTTTTGAAAGTGAATTTAAAAAAGCAACATCCAAATTAATACCTTCTAATTCCATGTCTGCTAAAACCCTTAATAGAGGTAATTCAATATCATCAAATAATTTTTGTGTATTAGCTTCACTTAATTCATTTTGAAAATGTTTTTTAAGTTGAAGAGTAATATCTGCATCTTCAACAGCATATTCTGTTTGTTTATCTAAAGAAACGTCTCGCATTGAAAGTTGATTCTTTCCTTTTTTGCCAATCAATTCTGTAATAGAAATCGGTGTATAATTTAAATATGTTTCTGCCAATACATCCATATTATGTCGCATATCAGGATTGATGAGGTAATGCGCAAGCATGGTGTCAAAGAGTTTACCTTTTACATTTATAGTGTATTTGGCCAATACTTTGATGTCGTATTTTAAATTTTGACCAATTTTCTGAATGTGCTCGGCTTCAAAAAACGGACGTAATTGCTCAATGAGTTCTTGGGCTTCAGTTTTGTCTTCGGGGAAAGGCATATAAAAACCTTTACCAACTTCCCAAGAAAATGAAATCCCAACTAATTCAGCTGTTAAAGGATTCAATCCTGTAGTCTCAGTATCAAAACATACACTTGTTTGGTTGAGCAGATTTTTTACAAATAGTTTTGTTGCCATTCCTGAAGCGACACTTTGATAAAAATGAGAACTAGTCTCTATTGTGTTTCTTCCGGAATGAGATATTGTTGTTGCTTCTTCAGAATTTGATGTGTCAAATAATGAAAATTGACCAGCTCCTGCTGAAATCTCTTTTTTTAAGATAGGTTTAGCTACTGTTTTAATTTCTGAAGGAATAGGTGCTTCCTTAGTAGTTTCAGATGAGAAGGTTTTATTGAAATTATCTATTAAACGTCTAAATTCTAATTCTTGAAAAATAGTAGTGACACTTTTGATATCTGGTTGAGACATTTCAAAATCATCGAAATGAAATTCTACAGGAACATCTAACATAATGGTTGCTAATTGTTTTGAAAGTATGCCTAAATCTTTAGCAGCTTCAACTTTTTCCTTCATCTTGCCTTTAAGTTCATGTGTGTTAGCAAGCAGGCCTTCCATACTTCCATAAGCCGCCAAAAACTTTTTTGCTGTTTTTTCACCAACACCGGGAAGACCGGGAATATTATCAGATGCATCTCCCATCATTCCTAAAAAATCGATAACTTGCTCAGGACGTTCAACATCAAATTTTTTCTGTACTTCAGGAATGCCCCAAGTTTCATAACCACCACCAAACATTGGCCTGTACATAAAAATATTTTCAGAAACTAATTGAGCAAAATCTTTATCTGGAGTAACCATAAAGGTTTGGTAACCCTCTTTTTCAGCTTTTTTAGAAAGTGTTCCGATAACATCATCAGCTTCATATCCTTCTTTTACCATTATAGGAATATGCATCGCTTTTAAAATATCATATATATAAGGCACAGCAATTTTAATAGCATCTGGAGTAGCATCACGATTCGCTTTATAAGCAGGAAAAGCTTCTTTTCGTGCAACACTTCCGCCTTTATCAAAACAAACAGCTAAATGGTCAGGGCGTTCGCGTTTTATGACATCTAAAAGGGAATTCATAAAGCCCATAATTGCAGAAGTATCTAATCCTTTGGAATTGATTCTTGGATTTTTAATAAAGGCATAATAACCACGAAATATTAAAGCGTAAGCATCAACAAGGAATAAACGTTTTTTGTCTGACATTATTTGTTTTTTGTAAGAGCATCAAAGCTACAAAACTTATGCTTTAAAAAGAGGATTATTTAAAACACAATTGGGGATTTTGAAAAGAATTATCATTTAAGTTCGAGCATTTAAAATCATAACGTATTTTTGAATTCAAATAATTAATGAGAATGAAAAACTTTTCAATAGCCATTCATGGAGGTGCAGGAACTTTGGTAAAAGGGATGATGACTCCAGAATTAGAAACACAATATAAAAATACACTTCAATTAGCGTTAAACAAAGGATACGATGTTTTAGTTAAAGGAGGAACTGCAGTCAATGCTGTTGAATTTGCTGTTATGGTTTTAGAAGATTCTTATTTATTTAATGCTGGAAAAGGAAGTGTATTTACTGCAAATGAAACCCATGAAATGGATGCCAGCATTATGGATGGAAAAACCTTAAATGCAGGAGCAGTAAGTTTAATTACAGGAATTAAAAATCCGATTTCATTGGCTAAAGATGTTATGGAAAAAAGTGAACATGTGTTTTTAGCTGGCGAAGGTGCTATGCAATTCGCGAAACAAATGGATTATAAACTTGAAGATGATTCTTATTTTTATGATGAGTTACGTCATAAACAATGGCTAGAACTAAAAGAAACAGATAGTTTTCAATTAGATCATTCGACTAAAAAAGATTCTAAATTTGGAACTGTTGGCGCAGTTGCTTGCGATCAAGATGGAAATATAGCAGCAGCGACTTCAACAGGAGGAATGACTAATAAAAAATGGGGAAGAGTTGGCGATTCTCCAATGATTGGAGCAGGAAATTATGCAAATAATAAAACTTGTGCTATTTCTTGTACAGGAAGTGGCGAGTTTTTTATTCGTGGTGTTGTTGCTTACGATGTAGCTTGCTTAATGGAACATAAGAATATGTCATTAGTAGAAGCTTCAAATGAAGTTATTCATAAACGTATTCTTGAAATAAATGGGGATGGAGGCCTAATAGCAATCGATAGGTTTGGAAATATAGCCATGCCTTTTAATACCGAAGGCATGTATCGCGCTTGTAAATCTTCAAATGGGAATGAAGAAGTATCTATTTATAGATAATTATACAAAAGGTGAATCAATAGGTAATACTTTTACTTTTCTAGTTTTAATATTAAAATGGTCACCATTAGAAAGTACGTGAACTATTAAATTACTCATAGACATTGGAGTGCCTTCTGCTAGAATTTCTTCATTATTGTGAGTAAGGTTTTCAGCATCAAAAACGATAATCATTCCTGAACCAATAACTTCAAATTCTATACATTCTTTTATCACTAGACCTGTATCTTCAGCTAATCCAATTCCTAAAATATTTGGAAATTTAGCCATGGCTTCAGCTTGTCTACCAAACCGTCCTCTTTGAATAAAATGGGTGTCAATAATTAATCTAGGAGCAAACCCTAATCCTTTATACATGGTTACTGTACCTTTAAAAAAGGCTTCTGTACTACTTCCTCCAGCAATCATTTCTGATGCCATTGCCATTGCTCCAGCACTAGTGCCAGCAATCACAAATCCTTCTTCATTGATATAGCGTTCCATCATGATTTCATGAATGGTTGTGCCACCAATTTTTTCAACTATTTTAGATTGGTTTCCTCCAGAAAACATGATACAATTAGCACTTTTAATTAATGCTATTGATTCTTGTTTTTCTGAATCTTCTCTACTTCTTATATCTAGAACATGTACATTATTACAACCTAACTTAGAAAAAGCTTGTACATAATTCTCACTAACTTCAATTGGAATACTTGAAGCAGTTGGTATAACTATAATTTTTGCTTTTACACCTCCACTTTCTTTTACTACTCTAGAGAGAATACCTGCTTCAATATATTCTAAAGTATATCGTTCTTTTGCTTTATGACCTTTATCTTCATTTCCTCCTATAGGAATAAGTGTTCCTTTTACTTTCATTGAAAAATTTTTTCCTGAAAGCGAAAATAAACTAAATTTTTAATAGAAAATGTATATATTTATAATCTTTCCCAAATATTAATGTAAAAGTTATCCAATATGAATATACGCGAGATAAATGCAATGAGAGGACCAAATTATTGGTCAATTAGAAGGCACAAATTAATAGTTATGGTTCTTGATCTTGAAGAGATGGAAGAATTACCTTCCAATAAAATTGATGGGTTTAGAGAACGGTTAGAAGAAATGTTTCCTACAATGTATGAACATCGTTGTTCTGTTGGGACTGCTGGTGGATTTTTTCAAAGAGTAGATGAAGGCACTTGGATGGGACATATCATTGAACATATTGCACTTGAAATTCAAACTCTGGCAGGAATGGATGTTGGTTTTGGTAGAACACGTGGTTATGGTGAAGAAGGGGTTTATAATGTTGTGTTCGCCTATATTGAGGAAAAAGTTGGTCGTTTTGCAGCAAAAGCTTCTGTTCATATTTGTGAGGCTCTTATTAAAGGAGAAGATTATGACTTAAAAGATGATATTCAGGAAATGCGTGAGATTCGTGAAGCAGAACGTTTAGGACCTAGTACAGCGTCTATAGTTCAAGAGGCTGTTAATAGAGGTATTCCTTGGATGCGATTGAATAGATTTTCTTTATGTCAATTGGGATATGGCGCAAATCAGAAACGTATTCAAGCTACAGTTACTAGCGAAACCAGTAGTATTGCAGTAGAGCTTGCCTGTGATAAAGAAGATACAAAATTCTTGTTAGAGCAAGCTGAAGTTGAGGTGCCACGTGGCGATATTATTAAAAGAGAAAGCAGCCTTGAAGAGGCTTGTCGTTATGTAGGTTATCCTTTAGTAATAAAACCAATTGATGGCAATCATGGAAGAGGAATTACCGTAGACATTAACAATTATGAGGATGCTCTAGAGGCATTTAAACATGCAAAGAATAGCTCACGTAGTGGCTCTATAATTGTTGAAAAATTTATTGTTGGTGAAGATTATAGATTGTTAGTTATTAATAATGTGCTTATTGCAGCTGCTGTTAGAACACCAGCTCATGTTATTGGTGATGGAAAATCTACTATTCAAGAATTGATAGATTTGGTAAATGCAGATCCAAGACGAGGATATGGACATGAAAAAGTCTTAACTCAGATTACAATCAACGATTTAACTAAAACTATTATTAAAGATGCTGGGTACACCCTAAATTCTGTAATTAAAAAAGATGAAAAGCTAATCTTAAAAGATACAGCTAATTTAAGTACAGGAGGTACTGCCGAAGACATAACAGATATTGTTCATCCTTCAAATGTATTTATGGCCGAACGTATTTCAAAGATAATAGATTTAGATATCTGCGGAATTGATATTATGACTACAGATATTACAAAACCATTATCTGAAACTGGTGGTGCTGTTCTTGAAGTAAATGCAGGGCCAGGATTTAGAATGCACCTTGCTCCAACAAATGGATTAGCACGTAATGTAGCTGCTCCTGTAATCGATAAATTATTTCCAAGAAAAGGTGATACAGGACGTATTCCTATTATAGCAATTTCTGGGACTAATGGTAAAACAACAACAACACGACTTATAGCACACATTGCAAAAATGAATGGACATCGTGTTGGTTATACCACAAGTGATGGTGTATATATTCAAAACCGCTTGCTCATGACAGGTGATTGCACTGGACCAAGTAGTGCCGAATTTGTTCTTAAAGATCCTACGGTGAATTTTGCGGTTTTAGAATGTGCAAGAGGAGGTTTATTAAGGGCTGGTCTTGGGTTTAAAAAATGTGATATAGGGATTGTAACAAATGTGACAGCAGATCATTTAGGTCTTAAGGGTATTCATACTATTGAGCAATTAGCAAAAGTGAAAGGTGTTATCCCTGAAACTGTGTTGCCTGATGGTTATGCGATTTTAAATGCCGATGATGATTTAGTTTATAATATGCGGCGTTCTGTTGATTGTAATGTGGCTCTGTTTTCTATGGATGAGAATAATCCTCGAATAAAAGCATTGCAGCGTTTAAATGGAATTACTGCAGTTTACGAGAATGGTTATGTTACCATTTGTAGAGGAGAATGGAAAATGCGTATTATGAAAACTGAAAATATTCCGTTAACATATGGTGGAAAAGCAAAATTTATGATTCAAAATGTGTTGCCTGCTATTTTAGCGGCTAATATTCAAGGTATTAGTATTGAAGATATGAAAGCTGGATTAGAAACTTTTATACCATCGGCTTCCTTAACTCCAGGACGTTTAAATTTATTTGAGTTTGAAAATTTTAGCATTCTGTTAGACTATGCACATAATCCTGCCGGAATGAGAGCACTTCAGCAGTTTGTAGGCGAATTAGATGCGACAGTTAAAGTCGGTATAATAGCTGGAATTGGTGATAGGCGTGTGGAAGATAATAATGAAATGGGAAGTATTGCTGCTGAAATGTTTGATGAAATTATTATTAGACAAGATAAACGCTTACGCGGAAAAACAGAAGAGGAACTTATTAAAATGCTTAATGATGGTATTCAAATGAAAGATCCAACTAAGAAGACGACCATTATTCCTTCTGAAAAAGAGGCCATAACTTTTGCTGTTAAAAATGCTGTTAAAGGCTCACTTATTATTTTATGTAGTGATGTTATTCCTGATGCATTAGATTTAGTGAAACAGTTTAAAGAAAAAGAAGCTAAAGGAGAATTAGTGTTTACTGATTAAATAATTTATTATGAATTATTCTGAGAATTCATTTGCAGAATTGTTTAATAAACAAAAAAGCAATCAATATAATATTGGGAATACATCTTATAAAGAGCGTGTAAAAAAACTGAATGCTTTAAAAAAAGCTATTGAGTTTAGTTATAAAGACAAGATTCGTCAAGCCTTATATGATGATTTTAAAAAACCATTTACAGAAACTGATCTTACAGAAATATATCCAGTTGTAGGTGAAATAAAACACGCTAAAAGTCATCTAAAGTCATGGATGAAAAATCAGACTGTAGAAACACCAATAGCTCTACTTGGATCATCATCATGGTTTAAATACGAATCTAAAGGTGTGTGCTTAATAATTTCACCTTGGAATTTCCCTGTTAATCTTACCTTTGGTCCATTGGTGTCCGCAATTGCTGCTGGAAATACTGTGATTTTAAAGCCTAGTGAAATGACACCTCATATTTCTAAAGTGATGTCAGATATTGTTAAAGATATTTTTAACGAAAATGAAGTCGCATTAGTTGAAGGCGAAGTTGAGGTCTCTCAAGAATTATTAAAATTACCGTTTAATCATATCTTTTTTACAGGTTCACCCAATGTTGGTAAACTGATAATGAAAGCTGCTGCAGAACATCTAACTTCTGTAACATTAGAGCTTGGAGGGAAATCGCCAACGATAATTGATGAAACAGCAAATTTAAAATCGACAGCAAAAAAGATTGCTTGGGGAAAATTCATTAATAATGGTCAAGTTTGTGTCTCTCCAGATTATATACTTGTAAAAGAGACTATAAAAGATGAATTTTTAGCAGAATTAAAAAGACAGCTAAAATATTTTTATTCTGAAGATGTTTCACAATCTAAAGATTATAGTCGTGTTGTGAACGAAAAACATTTTAATAGATTAGTAAATCATTTGAATGATGCAAAAGATAAAAAGGCTACCATTGAAATTGGAGGGAAATACATTTCCGAAGAAAACTTCATTGAACCTACAGTGGTTTCAAATTTACCAGATGATGCATCCTTATTGCAAGATGAAATATTTGGGCCTATTTTACCAATAAAGACTTATAAAACAATTGAGGAAGCTATCAACTATATTAATTCTAAAGAAAAACCTTTAGCACTTTATATTTATAGTAAGAGTAAGAAAACGGCTCATCAAATTATTAATAATACAAGAGCAGGAAGCACGTGTATTAATAATAATGTTATACAATACACAAATCATTATTTACCTTTTGGAGGCAGTAATAATAGTGGGATTGGTAAAAGTCATGGGCTTTTCGGGTTTAAAGAATTTTCTAATGAGCGTTCTGTTTTAAAGCAACATACAAAAGGGTCTATTGAATTTCTATTTCCACCATATACAGATTTCAAACAAAAATTAGTTGATTTGACGATTAAGTGGTTTTAAGGTTTATTAAAATAATCTGATTGAATTTGTTCATTTTTGCCTTCCTGATATTTAGTCATGCTAAACCATTGATGAATGGAATATGATCCTGTTTCACCTTGCTTATTAACTGCGATATAACCGACTTGAAAATTCTTATAATTACTATTAGGTTTATTTACAATTCTACTAATAGCTTCTTCACAGGCTTGTTGAGGTGTTTTTCCTTGTCGCATGAGTTCAACAATAAGAAAACTACCAACGGTTTTTACTACTTCTTCACCTAAACCAGTGGCAACAGCAGCGCCTATTTCGTTGTCAACATAAAGACCCGAGCCAATGATTGGTGAGTCGCCAACTCGTCCTCCCATTTTATAAGCTAACCCACTTGTTGTGCATGCACCAGAAATATCACCATTTTTATCTATAGCTAGCATTCCTATAGTATCATGGTTTTCAATGTTAATGATGGGTTTGTATTCGCTTTTTACTTTCCAGCTTTCCCAAGCTTCTTTAGAAGCTTCGGTTAATAAATTTTCTGTTTTAAACCCTTGAGAGATTGCAAATTGTTGTGCCCCTTTTCCAGCAAGCATAACATGAGGTGTGTCTTCCATAACTTTTCTAGCTATAGAAACGGCATGTGTAATATTTTGTAGATAAACGACAGATCCACAATCACCATGTTTGTTCATTATACAAGCATCAAGCGTTACATTCCCATCACGATCAGGTAAGCCTCCTTTGCCAACCGATTGTCCTTTTTCGTTGGCTTCTTCAATCATACAACCTTGTTCGACAGCATCAAGTGCAGTTCCTCCATGTTCCAAAACTTTCCACGCAGCTTCTGTTGCATTTTTCACATCCCAAGTTGCTATGACTAATGGTAAAGTTCCTTTTTCTATATCATCCGAAGCTTTAGCGAAGGGGAATTTATTTTCAGCGTACAAAGTACTTCCAACAGCTATTCCAACTCCTGTAAGTGATGCATTTTTGATGAAGTTTCTTCTTTTCATAATAAAATTATTTTGTTATTCCTTTTAAAGAAATGTTGTTTTTAGTATTGCGATATCCAAAATATAGAATATAAGTGTAACACATAATAATAAAAATTAAAGCAGTTTTAAATCCGATGAGGTCAGTTAGGTAACCATATAAAGGCGGAATTAGAGCGCCACCAACAATAGCAGTACATAATAATCCTGAGCCTTTAGGTTTAAGTTCTCCTAAGCCATCAATAGATAAAGTGAAAATAGTTGGGAACATAATGGAATTAAATAATCCAACTGCCAAAATACTCCACATAGAAACTAACCCTGTTGTACTCATTGAAATAAATATTAAAACAATCGCTAACGAAGCAAAAATGCCAAGTACTTTTCCTGGCTTAATAATTCTTGTTAGATATGCACCTACAAAACGGCCAATCATAGCACCAGACCAATAGAATGTAACAAATACACCAACAATAGCCTTGTTATCACTTTCGGTTATTCCAGAATTCAATATGGACTCAACTATAGATTTCATAACCCCATTTTCTTTAATCACTGAAACAAGATTCATATCTAAAAAATAGTTTACTAAATAACTTCCAATAGCAACTTCTGCTCCAACATAAAAGAAGATTCCTAAAACACCTAACATTAGGTTCTTATTTTTGAATGCTTCAGCGTAAGTGCCTGTGGATTCTTCGTTCATCATTTTTGGGAGTTTAGCAAAAAGAAAAATGATTGCTATAAGTCCAATAAATAATGCTAGCCCTAAAAAAGGAGTTTGTACTGCAGAAGCTTCAGCAATTAAATACGATTCTTTGGCTGTATCAGTAAGCTTTGCAATTTCATCTTCAGTTTTAATTTTATCACTTAAAATAAATAAAGCACCAACAGCAGGTGCTATTGCAGTTCCTAAAGAATTAAAAGCTTGAGATAAATTTAATCGACTAGACGCACCTTCATCAGAACCTAAAACGGCTACAAAAGGATTTGCAGCAACTTGCAAAATCGTCATACCACCTGCAAGAATAAAATAAGCTAAAAGAAACACACTAAACATACGATATGAAGCAGCAGGATAGAATAATAAACAACCTATTGCCATCGTTAACAAGCCAAAAATAATCCCACGTTTGTATCCTATTTTAGAAAGAATATAACTTGCAGGAAT
>Ga0190293_1000443_pt1 | contig 14845 bp, 11 predicted proteins | sample 48693001_MG_FD_161671 | JGI IMG/M metagenome (GOLD analysis project Ga0190293, IMG submission 161671) | Hydrothermal vent microbial mat bacterial communities from Southern Trench, Guaymas Basin, Mexico - 4869-30-0-1_MG | ecosystem: Environmental > Aquatic > Marine > Hydrothermal vents >... | reverse complement strand
CGCGCTCAAGCTGAAACTATTTGCCCGACAGACTAAAGATGATGTTGCAATTGTGCCGGTCGAATTCGCAAACGACGTACCCGGCGCAAAAACGTTCGGGGCAGGGGGTGATTATCAATACATTGAGGGGCGGGTTGGTGCGGTTGAGCTAGCCGGCACACAATTTGCCAATGATGTGCTCGGCGCGGCCGCGGCGGCGGTGACCGCCGTTTGCGAGGCCTGCGGACTGTCGCCGTCTGCTGTGGAAACTGCGGCCCGCGCATTCGAGCCGCTGCCGCACCGGATGGAGCCGGTGGCGGAAATCGACGGCATAAAGTTTATTGATGACTCCAAGGCAACCAATTTGGCGGCCATGTGCGCGGCGGTTCAGATGTGTCCGGGGCGGATTCATTTGATTGCCGGCGGGCGCAGTAAGGAGAAAGACCTCAGTTTTGCAAAAGATTTACTGGCGGAACGGGTTTCGCGTCTATATCTTATCGGGGAAGCATCCGGTATGATGCAGGCGGCGTGGGGAGAGGCCGTGGATTGCACTCCCTGTGAAACCGTTGAAAAAGCGGTTTCTGCCGTATGGGGATGTACAGGACCGGGCGATACCGTTCTCCTTTCCCCTGCGTGTACCAGTTTTGATCAGTTTGGCGACTTTAATGAGCGCGGTGAGGTCTTCGCCCGTGAAGTAGGCAAACTGAAGCGGAAAGGATGCTGAAATGAACTGGGAGAGAATAGTAGACAAGGAGTTTCTCATGAAAGCGAAGGTTATCGGATTACTGGTTCTGGGCGCACACATCACCGTGCTGGCCGGATTTTTACTGTTGCAGGGTTGCACGACGGGTGACTGCCCGATTCCATGGCTGAACTGGCCATACGCTACGTCGCGCGAGCCGATCATTGTTCCGTCTGATGAATTCGCTCCTCTTCCGTACGATGAATTTGCTCCGGTCCCGATGCTGCCGCCGCCCGGCGTAACGGCAGAGCCGTATGCTGGCGGTATTGACGCGCAGGTTTATACGGTGCAGAAAGGCGATACGCTTTCTACGATCGCTTCCATGTACGGCACGTCATGGAAAAAACTGGCTGAGTTCAACGGCCTTTCCGATCCCAACAAACTTCGGGTCGGGCAGGAACTCCGGATTCCCTCTTCACTCGGCGCACCGGCCGCGCGTCCGTCTGCTGCTCCGTCGTCCAAAAAAGCTCCTACAACGCCAATCAAGCAAGGCGGTTCTTATGTAATCCAGAAGGGCGACAGCCTTTCCCGCATCGCCGTTCGCTCCGGAGTTTCCATTGCCGAACTCAAAGCAGCCAACAATCTTACCAGCGACCGAATTATTGCCGGCAAAAGCCTGACGATTCCGAAAAAGGGATCCGTCGCTTCGACCGCGCCCGCCGCAAAACCCGATCCCGCACCGGCTCCCGCCGCGCTGGAATCCGCTCCGCTGGAAGCGGCCCCCGCCGTCGCGGCGCCGGCCGCGACATCGGCTTCTGCACCGGTTTACGAGCACGTGCTTTATCCGGGTGAAACGATCGAGGATGTTGCCCGCCAGTACGGCAGTTCACAGCAGGAAATCATGACGCTTAACAACATTAGTGACGCTGCTTCCGTCAAACCCGGAACCAAACTGATGGTGCCGATTCCGGAATAAATTCCGTTTATGCTGTTTAAAAAGGGGCGTCCTTAACCGACGTCCCTTTTTTGCATTCTCATTGCGTGCGCTTCATGGAATAGTCGGGTCATGCAACGGACCATCACCCTGCTGATTGCCGCAGTCCTGATTCTCGTGACCATGGGCGTAGTTATGCTTTTCAGCGCCAGCATAGTGCGCGGCGACAGTCAGTTCAATAACACCGAATACTTTGTGACCCGCCAGATCATCTGGATGTTCCTTTCGCTGATGGCCGCCATTCTTTGTGCCCGGATTGATCTCGTCTGGCTTCGCAAAGCCGCGCTTCCTGCTGCTGCGGTTTGCGCGCTGCTGCTGGTGCTGGTGCGCATCCCCGGCATCGGGGTTTGCATCAACGGAAGCTGGCGCTGGCTGCGCGTCGGCCCCCTGACTTTGCAACCCTCCGAATTTGCCAAAGTCGGTATTATTCTGGCTGCGGCATGGTGGATTGCGCGTCGGCGGCGCTACATGTACACCTTTTTGCGCGGCGTACTGGTTCCGGTGCTCGGTCTCGGTTTTTTTGCCGTGCTGCTGATGGCCGAACCCGACTTCGGAACCACCGTGCTGATTTCGCTGGTGATTGTTGCGCTGCTTTACGTCGGCGGCGCACGCGTGAGCTACCTGCTCGGCTTCGGTGCGGCTGGGGTTGGGCTGTTCGGACTAATGCTTCTGCAGAATGCCAACCGCATGCGCCGCATTTTTGCGTTCCTCGACCCAGAAAAATACGCACAGGCAGAGGCGTGGCAGTTGATCAACGCGCTCAATGCTTTTGCGGCGGGTGGACGGTGGGGTACCGGTCTCGGAAACAGTATTCAGAAATATCACTATCTGCCCGAAGCGCACACCGATTTCATTTTTCCCATCATTGGCGAAGAGCTTGGTCTGATTGCCACCTTCCTTGTGCTTCTGCTTTTCGTATTTATTTTTTTCTGCGGATTGCGGATTGCTTCACGAGCCGCGGACGATTTTGGGCGCTTTTCCGCACTGGGCATTACGCTGATGATTACACTGCAGGCTATTATTAATCTGGCGGTGGTCACCGGTTCCATGCCGACCAAAGGCCTCGCACTGCCCTTCATCAGTTATGGCGGCTCCAGCCTGTTGGCTTCCGCCGTGATGATCGGCATTCTGATTAATGTGGCTCACACCGCCCGAAGTCCGTCCGCCAAAAAGCGCACCGCGCTCTTCAAAGACCGCCGCCGAAAAGCGTAGCGATTTCGCTGGCTCAAATTGTCACACAATTAGTATTGTGAACTTTTTAGAATGTGGTACATTTTGTCCCGGTTTTTAAAAAGTACCATGAAATCCAAGTTTTTAGATCGGTTAATTGAGCGGATGGATCGCCTGGATGCCGACAGCCTGCAGACACAGTTTCTGCGGCTGGCGGGCGAAAAAGGGTTGCTGGAGACCATTTTCCAGGCGATTCAAGAGGGGATCATTGTGGTGGATCGTGCGGCGCGGGTCAGCTACGCCAATCTTGCAGCTGAAAACCTTTTTGGATTTGCACTGGCAGATTCCGAAGGCCAGCCGGTCGCGCGATATATTCGTGACATTGACTGGGAAAAGGTACTCAAGCTTGACGCCGATGAATGGGAAAAGCTGGTGCGCCGCGAAATTGAAGTGACTTATCCCGAACATCGGTTCATCGAGTTTTACATTGTGCCGCTCTCAGCCGTCAGCGAACAGGAGGAGGGCGGCGTCGTCATCTTTCGTGATGTAACCGGTGAGCGCGCGTCGGCGGCCGAATCCATCGAATCCGAACGCCTCAAAGCGCTGACGTTGCTGGCGGCGGGCGTTGCACACGAAATCGGAAATCCGCTCAACGCAGTAAACATCCACCTGCAACTGCTTGATCGTGAGCTGGCTGAACTGCCGGATGAAGAGCGCGGGAACGAACTGCGCGAACTGGTTGAGGTGTCGCGAAAGGAAGTGCAGCGACTCGATCGCATTATCACGCAGTTCCTGCGCGCGCTCCGTCCGTCGTTGCCGGATCGCAAACCGGTGCAGCTTGAGCGTTTGCTTGAAGAGACGCTGGAGCTGATGGGTCACGAAATCAGCAACCGCCGGATTTTGGTGGAGCGCAAACAGCCCGAAGAACTGCCAAGTGTGCCGGCCGATGAAACGCAGGTGAAACAGGCCTTTTTCAACATCGTGAAAAATGCGGTGCAGGCCATGGAAGATGACGGCATTCTCAAGGTGGGCATTGAAGTTTCCGACCGGTTTGTGAGTGTCTGCTTTTCCGATAACGGGCCGGGTATTATGCCGGAACATTTGGGTGCGATTTATGAGCCGTATCAGACGACAAAGCGGGAAGGCAGCGGGCTGGGTCTGATGATTGTGCAGCGCATCCTGCGCGATCACGGCGGGGAAATCGAAATCAGCAGCGCACCGGAGCACGGCACCTCGTTCACACTCCATTTTCCGCGCGAAGAGGGACGAATGAACCTGCTCAAGGCTCCAGCAAAAACGAGTAACGGGTAATTCGTAATCGGGAGAAAATCAGTACTTCGTATTGCGTATTACGTGTTGAGGTTTCTGATGGGAGTGGCTTATGAATTATGATGAACGGGAAAAGGGAATCCCTTCAAGATTGAGTGATGATCCTTTATGGAAAATGAAGGTGTATAGATTCTCGCTTTTTCTATCCGATATTTGTTGGCGCGATGTGTCAAAACTGGTGAAGGATGTGCGAATGAAATCCCTTTCGGATCAACTCTATCGCGCCGTTGGATCTATTTCCGCAAACGTGGAGGAAGGCTACTCAAAAAAGAGCGCGAAGGACCGCGCGCGATTTTATGAATATTCACTGGGATCGGCGCGTGAAGCACGCGGATGGTATTACCGCGGCAGGCATGTGTTGGGTAAAGCAGTGTTCGATCATCGCGCAACCTTGTTGACTGAGAGTATTAAGATGCTGCTGAAGATCGTCCCCGAGGAGCGCGGGATGCGTATTTGCGAAGAGTCTTCTGAGTACAAAACAAAAAGTATTTGGAGCGAAGAAGTCCCTTTTTGAAAAATACGCAATACGAAATACGGAGTATGAATCCATGAAACCAACTGTTTTAATAGTTGATGACGAGAAGAATACACGCGACGGGCTCGAGCGGGCGCTGCGGCGGAAATATGAGGTGCTGACCGCCGAAAGCGGAGCGCGGGCCCTCGATATTCTGAGCGAAACGTCTGTCGATGTGATGCTGAGTGATCTGCGCATGCCGGGAATTGACGGCATTACGCTGCTGCAGCGCGCCCGCGCGGTTTCGCCGCAGCTGATTTCCATTCTGCTGACCGCCTATGGCAACATCGAGACGGCAGTGGAGGCGATGCGGCACGGCGCGGCCGATTTTCTGGCTAAACCGGTAAATCTCGACCGATTGGATCTGTTACTTGAGCGCGTGCTCAAAACTCGCAGTATGGAAACGGAGAACCGGCAACTTCGCGCACAGCTTGACGATAAGTTCGGTTTCGAAAACATCGTGGGGCGGTCGGCGGCGATGCAGGAGGTGTTCGACACCGTCCGTCAGGTGGCGGCCTCGCGGGCGACGGTGCTGATTCAGGGGGAAAGCGGTACGGGTAAGGAGTTGATCGCCAAAGCGATTCACCAGCTCAGCCCGCGCGAACAGGGCCCCTTTGTGCCAGTGCATTGCGCGGCGCTTTCTTCGACGCTGCTGGAGAGCGAACTGTTCGGCCACGAGAAGGGCTCTTTCACCGGTGCGGCGGAACGGCACAAAGGGCGGTTTGAGCTGGCGGACGGCGGCTCATTGTTTCTGGATGAGATCGGCGAGGTGGACGCGAATGTGCAGGTGAAGATTTTACGTGCGCTGGAGGAGCGCCGCTTCGAACGCGTCGGGGGGCAGGAGTCCATCGAGGTGGATACGCGGCTGATTGCGGCGAGCAACCGCGACCTGAAACAAATGGTGGCCGACGGCGCATTTCGCGAGGATCTGTTTTACCGTCTTTACGTGGTAGTGATTACACTGCCGCCTTTGCGCGAACGCAAAGGCGATATACTGTTGCTTCTCAAACATTTTCTGGACGACTTCGCCCGTGAAAACGGGCGCGAAGTGACCGGGTTTTCACCGGAGGCTCTTGATTTGCTGGGGGCTTATTCCTGGCCGGGCAATGTGCGCGAATTGCGTAATGTGGTGGAACAGACGGTGGTGCTTTCGCGCGGGCAGCGGATCGGTGTGCGCGATCTGCCGGTGCATATCCGTGAAACAGGAGTCGGTGCCGCGACCAATTCCGGGAAGCTCGAGGAAGTCGAGAAGCAGGCGATTCTACAGACCCTGAAGGAAACCGGCGGAAACCGAACCCGCGCGGCGGAAAGGCTGGGGATCAGCCGTCGCACGCTGCATCGGAAAATTGCGGAGTACGGCTGCGCCGAAGTTAAATGAGTTTAAGATTGATCAACTACGGCGGTTTAAGGATGCTTCGGACGTTTATACATCATTCAGGAGAAGGCTATGGCGCAACGACAACGACAACCCTTTGAAACAACCCTTCAGGATCTGGTTTACAGTGTAGATGCGGGGACGGGGCTGCAGATTATTCGTATCACACTTTTCTGTCTATTCATTATTTCTCTGGTGATTGTCTTTACGGCGCGGCAGTTTCGCGGGTTCGACAACGAAATGGCTATGGATTACGGCCAGCTCGGACGCAACCTGGCTCAATCTGATCGTTACATCACAGACTGTGTCCGTCCGGTCACGATTGCGCAGGTTTCGGCGCATACGTTTGACGCTGACCCGCGTATTGATGCACATCCGGAACTGTTCAAGCCACCGCTCTATCCGGCAATGTTGGCAGGGGCTTTCAAGTTTTATGATCTCGTCGGGGTGGATCTGTTTCCGATGACTGAAGGGTTTCAGGGAATGCGTGTTTTCCCGGCCGAGCAGTGGGTCATTGTGCCCATGCACCATTTTTTCGCCGGTCTCTCCGGCCTTTTTGTGTTTCTTCTCGGAAGGAAACTCTTTTCGACTCGAATCGGGGTGATGAGCGTCACCACCTATTTTCTGAGCGAACTGGTCTGGCAGGACAGTCTTCACGGCACCGCCATACCGATCCTGGTCTTTTTTGTACTCGCCTCCACCTATTTTGCCTTACTGGCCATGATTCATCGCCGGGAGCGGCGACCGCTTTGGAACTGGATGACGCTTTTCATTGTGTCGCTGCTGTTTTCTGCGGCGGCATTTCTGACCCATTATGCTGCGCTGGCTGTGGTGCCCGGGCTGGCGCTTTTTATCTGGATGATGGGATCACGCACACAGCGCGGAGGTCATCTGGCCTTTTTTTACATCATTGTTTTTCTGCTGCTGGTTTCGCCGTGGATGTTGCGCAACCAGCGACTGAGCGGTTCGCCGTTCGGCATGGCTCCACATACGGCTCTCATGGAGTCGTCTCAATATCCGGGCGATTCATTGATGCGCACTCTCGAACCGGAATTCAGCCTGATGGGGGATATCAAAACGGCCCGCGCCAAATGGACGAAGAACTTTTCGGCCCTTTATCAGGAGCGGTTCACCTCGCTGGGCGGTGGCGTGCTGGCACCCTTCTTTATTGTGACGTTTTTCTACCGGTTTGTTCGGGTTCATGTGCATAACCTGCGCTGGGGTATCGGTCTTTCGATGATTCTTTTTTTTACAGGTGCCTGCTTTTTCGGAGAGGAGGCACTACGGATGTATCACATTTTCTGGCCGTTTATGATTCTCTACGGATTGGCCTTCTTTTCGATCCTCCTCGACCGGCTTGACTTGAGGATCAACCTGTATCGCATGGGGCTGACCGGATTGGTGATCGGGCTCACGGCCTTGCCGCTCCTGCTGCTGATTTTTCTTTCGCCAACGGCCAAGCCCACTTATCCGCCGTACCACACTCCGTTTGTGATCCGGGTGTGTGAACTGCTCAAGCCGAACGAAATCATGTGCAGCGACATGCCCTGGGCTACGGCCTGGTACGGACAGCGCACCTCTATTCTGCTGCCCGAAACCATCGCTGATTACTACGAAATCAGCGACTACAAAAAATACATCAGTGCACTCTATATCACTACGCTCACGAAAGATAAACCGTTTGTTTCCGGCATTCTGGAGGGCCCGGAACAGAGCTGGATGCCGGTCATGCTGGGCCGTCTCCCGGAGGATTTTCAGCTGAATCAGGGTTTTGCGCTCAATAAACAGGATCAGATTTTTCTGACCGACAGCATCCGATGGGGTGCAGATCAGATGCAGAGGACGGAAGCGGACGGAGGGGCTGAAGAAGGGGCCGGAGAGGGCGGAGAACAAACCGAATAAAACCATGCGCATTGTTTTTTTTGGATCGGCACCGATCGGCTTTTCTCTACTGGAAGCTCTGCTTTCCTCTGCACAGGAGGAAGTCGTTGCTGTTGTGACTCAGCCCGACCGCCTGTCCGGACGCAAACTGCAGATCACACCCTGTCCGGTTAAAACGTTTACCGTCGAACGCGGTTTAGCCGTTTTATCGCCCGAAAAAGTTGGTTCAGAGGACAGCCTGAAACAGCTCGCTGCGCTGCACGCCGATCTTTTTGTCGTTGCAGCGTATGGACAGTACATTCCGAAGTCTGTCCGGATCCTTCCGCCTTCCGGCATCATCAATTTGCACCCCTCGCTGTTGCCAAAGTATCGCGGTGCGGCGCCAATTCAGCGGGCAATAGCCAATGGCGATACCATGACTGGCGCGACCATCGTGTATGTTAGCGAAAAAATGGATGCCGGCGACATCATTATACAGCGTGAGATGCCTATCGGCCCCGAGGACACTGCACTTGCCATGGAGCCGAAGCTGGCCGAACTGGGTGCCGAACTGCTGATGCAGGCGATTGAGCAGATCCGCTCCGGAACCGTGCAGGCCTGTCCGCAGGATGATTCCATGGCCACCGAGGCGCCTAAGCTGACCAAAGAAGAGGGGCTCATAGACTGGAACCTTCCGGCGGAAACACTGCGCAATCGCATTCGCGGGTTTCAGCCGTGGCCGGGGTGCTTTTGCAAAGGGCCGGACGGTCAGCGTCTGAAGGTGCTGGCCGCCAGTATTGAGGCGGCGGGGGGCGCACCCGGCGAAGTGCTCGATGTCGCGGGGGAGGGCCCTCTAGTGGCTGCCGGGGAGGGGTCGTTGCGGTTGACACAGGTGCAGCCGGCCGGGAAGCGGGCTATGGATGGGGCGGCGTATCTTCGGGGTTATCCACTGCAACCGGGAACTCATCTGGGGTGATGCCGCCGGCGCGAAGCCGTTCAGCAAGTTGTTCATTGTCCGGCGCCAGCTCCAGCGCTTTTTTCCAATGCTCGACGGCTGCGGAACGGTCATTCAGTTTCAGATACGTATCTCCCAGATGCTCCCAGACCGTCGGGTCGTCTTCGACCAGTATTCTGGCTTTTTGCAACTGTTCCAGTGCTTCGGTATAGCGGCCCTGCATGTAATAAATCCAGCCCAGCGTATCGAGAAAGGCACCATTTCCCGGCTCTTCGGCCAGCGCCTGCTGCACCAGCGTCAGCGCCATTTCCAGTTTTTCTCCGCGCTCGGCCCACATGTAGGCAATATAGTTGCGTGCGGCCGCGGCCGTGGTTTGATCCAGTTCAATGGCTTTGCGAAAAAGGGCCTCCGCTTCTTCAAACAGGCCGGTTCGCTCGTGCAGCGCGGCGTACTGATAATAGAAAAAGCCGCTCAGCAGATTGGTATGTCCGCCGCTTCGGGCCAGTGCCTCAAACCGTCTGGCATTGCGCAGGGCCTCTGCATAGTTTTTCTGATCGCTTTGCAGAACCGCCAGATAATAGAGGGCTTCCGGAATCTCCGGGCTTCGGTTGCAGAACGCCTGCAGCAGTTCGATGGCCGAGGGCGCAGAAACCGCTGTCTGACCGGTGAGCAGTGCCTGCATATAACTGTTCAGGAGTACCGGGTCGCTGGTGTACACCTCGGAAAGGGCCTCAGCCGCTTTTTCGAGATGACCGCTTTTCTGGGCGGCGATCAGGTAGTTGAAAATGAAAAACGGGTTGAGCAGCCGTTCCGGGTCGGTTGCACCGCTTCGAACCTGCTCCAGTTGCTCGTACGCCTCATCATAGAGCTCCTGCTGGAGCTTCAGGTAGCCGAGCACTGCGCGCAGTCGCGGGTCATCGGGATAATTACCCAGTCCGTTCCGGAGCACAGTTTCCGCTTCTTCCGTTTGCTTGCTATCCAGATAGAGTGCGCTCAATTGTGCGTAATAAAAAACATCCGGTTCCGGATTCTCCCGGATGAACCCGTCAAGATATTCGATTAAGAGGGTATGCTGCTCGGCCGGGATCTGTTCGGCAATGTATTGCAGCCAGCGTTCTGGATCGGTTCCGGTCTTTCGGGCCATCCGGTCATAGATATCCAGGGCGCGCTCGGGATTTCCGGCCTGAATGGTCAGTTCCAGAAGCTGGCGCGCAATCAGCAGGTCGCCGGGTGCCAGCTCATGGGCCTGCTCAAAGGCCGCCAGAGCCTTATCAGTTTGTTTTGCCGCCAGCCGTGCGTAACCCAGCTGCTGCCACCGGCGGGGATCGGAGGATTCAATTTCAAGGGCTTCCTCAAGCAGGGCAATGCCTTCCTCAATGGCGGCGACCGCTTGCGGAGTGTCCGGGATGTCGCGGGCGCGGTCCACATACAGCGTGCCCAGCAGGTTGAGCACATCGGGCTCTTTTCCGTGCTGTTCCAGCGCGGCTTCCAGCACCTGAATCGCCTCCGCTCTTTGTTCCTGTGCAATATAAAAGCGAGCCAAATAGAGGTGTGTTTTCACCTCCTGAGGGAACGCCGCCGTCGCTTGTTTAAAGGCTTCCTCCGCCTGAACGGGCTGATCGGCCAGGGCGAAGACCCGCGCCAGAAGCAGGCGCGGGGGCAGGGTGTGCGGGTGCCGTTTTCGAAGCTGTCGGGCCAGCCGGAGGGCCTCTTCAGGCTGATCCAGTTTCAGGGCCGTGGCGACGGCTGGACCGTAAAGGATTTCCGCATCGGGGTCGAGGCAGACGGCGGTCTGGAGGCGCTCCAGCGCGGCGGCGGAGTCGCCGTTAGCTTCGGCCAGCAACGCCTGACTGAAACACGCCAAGGCCTCAGCCTGCGCATCGGCGTTCAGACCGGGCTTTGAAAGGAGAGAGGCGCATCCTGCCGTAAATGCGAGCAGAGCAGGCAGCAGAATGCGCAGGATCCGGAAACAAAGAGTGCGGAAACACCGGATGGATCGAGCGCAGTTCATACCTCCATCATACCAGTATTCCATTATACGGCAGTCAAATTATTTCTTCTTATGGCGATCCGCGCGACGGCGTTTGCGCCGTTTGTGGTTCGACATCTTTTTCTTGCGCCATTTCTTAATGGTACCCATGTATCCGTTTCCTTTGTCCGATTATGCGACCACTTTATTCAGGCCGATTTCAATAATGCCCTCTGCGCCGGCGGCTTTGAGTTCGGGAATGATCTCCCGAACCACCGCCTCGTCCACCACGGTTTCCACCGCGTACCATCCGTTTTCGGACAGGCCGCTGACCGTCGGTGCGTGCAGAGCCGGCAGAAGCTTTTTGACCGCCTCGAGATTCTCGTTTTCCACATTCAGTTTGAGCAGAACTTTGTCGGCTGCGTTGAGTGCGGCTTTTAGGAGAAGCGCAATCCTTTCGAGCTTCGCGCGTTTCCAGTCGTCGGCCCAGGCTTCTTTGCTTGCGAAAAATTGTGTATAGGACTCCATCAGCGTGTCCACAATGCGCAGGTTGTGCGCCTTCAGCGAAGAACCGGTTTCGGTGATGTCGACAATCGCATCCACAAATTCGGGAACCTTCACTTCGGTGGCCCCCCAGGAAAATTCGACCTCGGCCTTCACACCGTTCTTTTCGAGCCAGCGCTCCACCAGGCTCACGCCCTCGGTGGCGATTCGCTTGCCTTCCAAATCCTTGACCGACTGGATGTCAGAGTTTTCCGGAACGGCCAGCACCCAGCGAACCGGACGTTTACTTACTTTGGAATAGACCATGTCGCAGATAATCTGAACATCGGAGTCGTTGGCGGCAATCCAGTCGAGGCCGGAAATACCCGCATCAAGCATGCCCTGTTCGACATAGCGGCTCATTTCCTGCGAGCGGAGCAGGCGGAGTTCAATCTCTTCATCGTCGATGGATGGAAAATAGGAGCGGGAGCTGCCGGAGATCGCGAACCCTGCCTTTTTGAAGAGGGCGTACGTTGACTCCTGCAGGCTGCCCTTCGGTAATCCTATAATCAGTTTCTTCATGCTCAAAAAGTGCCTTCCGTTTCTAAAATCGAAGCGTCGAACTATAGAGAAAAGCCCCCATAGCGTCTATGGCTATTTAGACCTTTTTTTTTTCAAGCATTAGAAAAACGGGCTGCCAGTTTCGACGTGTTGACGACTGTCAGAGTCTATTGACCCAGGTTACATGGCGAGTGCATTCCATATCAATGCGTTGGGTGTTTCCGCGTTCGATGATCTCTTCCGTGCTGTCTACATCATCTAGTTCCTCTGCAACCGGAATAAAGGTTTTGTTGTGCATGACGCCGGATTGAATCGCGTAGGCGGTGATTTTCGGTTTTTCCATCTTGCCGTGCGGAACCTCGAACTCCCACTCTTCCTCACCGGCAAAGCGTGTTCCGGATCCGTGATGGGGCAGGGTCAGGGTCGCGTAGCAGGGGTCGCCTTTTCCTCGATTATCGGTGAGCTCGACGATGACGCGGAGTTTAAATTTCGCATCGCAATGTCGGGTCCGATAGGTGTGGAAGCGGATTTGTTCAAACTTTTCACCATTATCCTTTGCGATGGTCTCATCTACAATGGTTCCAATTCGCACCTTGTTTTTCAACTCTTTCTTGAGAGCCTGGATTTCATCGGAGGGTTCCCCTCCCAGAGCGGTGAGGCAGGCGGTACAAAGAAGAGCTGTGAGCAGTTGGCGTTTCATGAATATCCCTTATCTTTTAAACTTCAAAAGCAGTTTGGTGACAATATAGGGGCGAAGAGACATAAACAAGGGAAAAGAAGGCGGAGCCGGAACCCAAATAAAGAAGTCTCCCTCGCGGAGGCATGAAGAACTCAACGCGTTGTGTCCTTTGAGCCTTCGTAATACTATCCACCCAAATCTTGTTTTTTTAACAAGGTTTATCTGGCAACCCATTCTTTAATAACAACTTAACAGATTTTTCGACAGAATCATTAAGAAGCTTATATACTCCGGCTGTTAAAATGATTCTGTCGACCATGATTTTGTCTAAATTCTCTTCTCTGTTTCTGTATTTCGAAGTTTTAACTTTTGGTTAGCGTTCGCCATTGGCGATTTTTTGGAGGGCTTCGGGGTAGGCGATGTGCTCCTGCTCGTGAATGCGGTTCATGAGCGTCTCTTCGGTGTCGCCAATCCGAACGGGAACTTTTTTCTGAACGATGACGGGGCCGGTGTCGATCCCTGCGTCGACAAAGTGGACGGTGCAACCGGTTTCTGAAACGCCGGCTTCGAGCGCCTGCTGTCCGGCTCCCAGTCCGGGGAAAGCCGGCAGCAGTGAAGGGTGGATGTTGACGATCCGTCCGGAGAAGGCGTTGAGCAGGCCGGGTTTGACGATGCGCATGAAACCGGCCAGCGCAATAAAGTCGCCGCCGTGTTCTGTAATGATTTGAATGGCACGCGCTTCGGCTTTGCCGTCGAGCTTGGTTTTGAAGGGGGCGCAGTCGAGGTAAATGGCGGGGTGGCCGAGTTTGCGTGCCCGTTCGAGGATATAGGCGTCTTCCACGTCGGAAATGACGCAGGCGATCCGCGCATCGAGCGTTCCTTTTTCTATCGCCTCTGCAATGGCCCGATAGTTTGATCCCGACCCCGAACCGAAAACCGCGATATTCAGCATAAAAATTCTCCCCGAAAAGTGAGCGGCTACTAAACGCCAGCCGGGGCAAAGATTCCAGCAGAAAGTGCTCTGGCAATAGGGCTGTGCTGCATCCCGGGAATGCTTTTTCAAGAAATGCTTTGGACAGCTTTTCAAATAATGTGATATAAAAAGCGTCCATCCAGCATACATGCTGGTTTGTACTGTGCCGATAGAATCAAAAGGGACGGTTTATGACACAAAACAGAAGGATTTACGGGGGGCGAGGGCTCAGGTCGAACAGGGTGATCTGGACCTTATTTTTCGCCCTGATTTTTTCTTTAGCCGGTCAGGCCCAGATAGAAAAAATGAGTGCAGATGAAATCCTGAAGGAGGCCAATCTTCTGTTGATGGAAGGGCAGGCGGTTGATGCGATTCCCTATCTTGAAAATTATTTAGAGCGAGCGAAGGATAGTGAAGATGCCCGGGTTCTTTCGATGGCGCAGGATGTACGCTTCAAACTCGGAACCGTCTATATTCAGCAGAAAAATCTATTCGCCGCCAACACACAACTTGAAACCTATACGCAGTTACGTCCGGCTCCAAAGTGGAATGAGGCGATGAAACTCCTTTCCACCGGCCTTTTTGAGGTGGGAGACTTTGAGGCGTGTGTTCGGGTAACGACCAATGCGCTGTCCGGTCTACCCGCCGACGTGCGCGCCAAACTGGAAGGCGATGCGGCGGAGGCTGCCGAGGAAGAGGCCAAGAGGATTGAGCGGAAAGATATTCCGTATGGGTATATAGAAAACGAGTACGGCGAGCTCGTGAAAAAACCTAAAGGCACGGAAGACGTCGTTGATGCCGACCCCTTTGCGTATACGGTTGCCGATCTGCTGGTGTTGAATATGACCCTCGGGAACGCCTACATTGAACTGGGGAGCGATGAACTGGCACTCGTTCCTTTTACGTATGTGATTGAACATACGGATAATAGCATCCACAAGGGGTACGCCATCATGCAGGTCGTTAACGGCTTGATCGAAAAGAAAGATTTTGAGGAGCTGACCCAGTGGATTCCGAAACTGTACCGAACCGATGCCCGCTATGACATCCGGGTGAATATGGCGTTGCTGAACGCGGCGATGGCGCTGTTCGAGGCCAAAGAGTACGACAGCGCACTTCCGCTGTATCGCATGATTCTCCCCCGCGAGGAGTTGATCAACTACCAGTCCGTGCGCATGTGGGAGATGAAGCTGGAAGCGGAGATGATTACACCGGATCAAGTTCCGGTAGAGTACAGGTCTCAAATGGATGAAACGCTTTTCGGGAAAAAGTACTCACTGGTTCCGGTGGAGGAATTCTGGTCCGAGCAGGAGCGCGACGAC
>Ga0190293_1000442_pt1 | contig 14865 bp, 10 predicted proteins | sample 48693001_MG_FD_161671 | JGI IMG/M metagenome (GOLD analysis project Ga0190293, IMG submission 161671) | Hydrothermal vent microbial mat bacterial communities from Southern Trench, Guaymas Basin, Mexico - 4869-30-0-1_MG | ecosystem: Environmental > Aquatic > Marine > Hydrothermal vents >... | reverse complement strand
TTTCCCATCTGGTGAAATTGCCATTCCGTAAGGATCATTAGTGATTCGAATAGATTCACCAACAGGTGTAGCATAACGACCGCTTGGTAATACCGATACTCCACCAACATCTACTTTGCAAAATTGATCTTTCCCAGGAACCTGTAATATTTTAACCTCTTTTACCGGTTTGCCACAATTGATAAATAGAATTAGGAGGATTAGAACAGAAAAGTATTTAATATTCATAAGAGTGTTTTTTTTAGTTTGTAAAATGAGGATAATAATTAGTGGGAACTTAATTTTACCACTGGATTTTAATCACAGTAAAGATAAATTTTATTCCTTTAGAATAACTACTTTTTAACTATTTTAATAGACAATATAGTTGATTCAAACAAAATGAATGGTTATTGCCTGTTGGTACTTAAAGGTTCATATACTATGTAAATAAAGTAAAAAAGAACAATTATTATCATTTTATTTTAAGTTTATTTGTTTAGCTGAAAACACAACCAATCAGTTTAAATAAATTAGTATTATTTTTGGGTCTGATAGTGAAAAAATGAATAAAGAATTGAAATTAGAAATAGAAGATTGGTTCAAAAGGTTTGAAGGAACTATTATTGCTTTTTCCGGGGGGATAGATTCAGCCTTGGTACTGTTTTTGTCGAAGAAGTTTTTAGGTAAAGAAAGAACCATAGGAGTGATTTCTAATAGTGAAAGTTTAAAAGATAAGGATTATCAACTGGCTCTGGACTTTGCAGAGAAGAATGATATTCATCTGGAAACAATTTATACAACAGAATTAAACGATAGCAATTATAATTCTAATCCTTCCAATCGGTGTTATTTTTGTAAGACCCATTTGTATGATGCCATTGATCAGGTAAAAAAGAAATATCCCGGATACATCGTTTTAAACGGAACCAATAAAGATGATTTTAGTGATTACCGCCCTGGTATGCAGGCAGCTGATGAAAATGGTGTAAGATCACCTTTAGCCGACCTGGGAATTGGTAAATCAGAGATACGGAAACTGGCAAAGCAATTTGGTATCCCTTTTTGGGATAAACCTGCAAGTCCTTGCTTAAGTTCCAGAATTCCTTATGGGAATTCCATTACGGTCAATAAATTAGAACAGATCGAAAAAGCAGAGGGTTATTTGAATGAACTTGGTTTTAAAAATGTGAGAGTACGACATTACAATAAAGAATGTAAAATTGAAGTGCCTCTTGCTGATCTCAACTTATTAAAAGATCAATTTTCTAAGATTGAAAAAAAGATCATAGATCTTGGTTTTGACACCTGTATTATTGATGAAGAAGGTCTGGTATCAGGGAAATTGAATAAAGTTTTAAATTTGAATAATGGATAATCACAATATAGATCACGACAGAGAGGATAGAATTGGTTTCCAGGAGGTAGTTTACGGAGAAAGTAAATCGGTTGAGGATCTATCACATATTTTGGAAAATTTTATCAGCAATGGTAAAAATGTTTTAGTTACAAAACTTCAAAAGAATAAGGCTGCTGTATTCTTAAAGAAATATGAGGATGCAATGTATGATGAACCTTCAGGGATCTTTATTTTAAAACCTTTGAATGAATTGGAGGAAAAGAATGAAGTAGCCATTATTTCAGCCGGAACATCGGATATTCATGTAGTAAATGAGGTTTTTTATACCTTGAAATATATGGGTGTAAATGCTATAAAAGTAAATGATGTAGGAGTAGCAGGGGTTCATAGATTGATGGCCAAGCTAGATGTTTTAAGGTCGTTTAAAATTTTGATTGTAATTGCAGGATTTGAGGGAGCTTTACCAACGGTAATTGGAGGTCTTTTACCTCAACCCATTATTGCTGTCCCAACGGATATAGGTTATGGAGTTGCAAAAGGAGGACACGTGGCATTAAATGCGATGCTTTCAAGTTGTGCTAATGGAATTAGTGTTGTAAATATTAATAATGGATATGGAGCAGCAATGTCGGCCGTAAGAATATTGAATTTGGTAAAAAGTAAATAAGGTATACCGCGAATTTAATGGAAAAACTGGTGAAACATTATTTGATATTACTTGTTGAGGGGTGGCCTTCAAGAATTTGATGTTCTAAATAAAATAAAAATTTAGGTTATTAAATTATTGTCAGCCTTGATTTTTTTGTTTCGTTTTTTTATCAAGAATTGCGAAGCATATCATGAATACCAAAACAAATAAAAAGTGGATGAATAAAAAAATGAAATGCCTGTCCGGCACAAGGACATAAAAATAGATATTCCATTAAAATATCAGTAGAAACGTAAATAATAAAATAGGTAGGATATGTTTTTTAAAAAAATAAACAATTTAATTTTTGTCACCTTATTGTTAATTGTAAGCATAAGTTATGCACAGCAAACGGCCAAATATGTTTTTCTTTTTATTGGGGATGGTATGGGAGATAATCAGATATATGCTACTGAATTATACAAAGCTTCCATGACTGGTGAGCATATTTACGAACCTTTGTCATTTAGCCAGTTTCCGGTTCATTCTTTTATGACAACTTATTCAGCAAACAGTTTGACAACAGATTCATCGGCATCCGGTTCGGCCATGGCAACCGGAGAAAAAACCAATAACCATTGGGTAAGTTTAGATCCGGTTCATAAGACAAAACAGGAAACTATTGCCGAAAAGGCAAAAAGAGCAGGATATAAAGTTGGAATTTTATCCAGTGTAACGATTGACCATGCTACACCCGCAAGTTTTTATGCACATCAGGAAAGTCGTGGTGATTATCACGAAATTGCCTTGCAACTTCCTTTGAGTAACTTTGATTTTTTTGCCGGTGGAGGAGTGCATGACCTGGGAGTTAAAAGTGATAAAAATAGTGTTAGTACCCAACTGGGAAAATATGGTTATACATACATAACAACTGAAAAAGGAATAAAAGATCTCAAAAAAGGAGATTCCAAAATTGTTGCTGTAAATCCTGGAACCTATTCGGGAAAAGAATATTATTGGGAAATTGATAACAGATCAGAAAGTATACCTCTATCCTATTTTACAAAAAAGGGTATTGAACTTTTAGATAATGATAAAGGATTTTTTATGATGGTTGAAGGAGGTAAAATAGACTGGGCACTACATTCCAATGATCTGGCTTCTTCTATCATGGAAACAATTGCTTTTGATGAAGCCATTAAAGAAGCAGTAAAATTCTATAAGGAGCACAAAGAAGAAACCATCATCATTGTTACTGCCGATCACGAAACAGGTGGTTTGTCTTTAGGAAGTAATACAAGTAAAGGTTTGAAATTAAATCTGTTAAAAAATCAAAAGATCTCTGCTCAGGAGTTTGAAAGAAAGCTAAAGGTTTTAAAAGAACAGGAACGAAAAATTTCATTTGATGAAGTTTTAGATTCTGTAAAAGTAAATTTTGGATTAGGGGGTCAGCTTAAAGATTTGGAATTGACCAAAGCAGAAAAAAAATGGTTGTATGAAGCTTATGAAAATGAATTTATTGAAATGAAAGAAGTAAATCCTGACCGGGATTATTTAGATCATTCAGCAGATAAACCATTTACATTGAGAGTAATTACAATACTTAGTGAAAAAGCGGGAATTGCATGGGGAACAGAGGGGCATACTGCTATGAAAGTGCCTGTTAAAGTCATTGGAGCAGGGCAGGAGTATTTTAGATCAACCATTGATAATACCGATGTAGCGAAAATAATTATGCAATTAATGCAGCTGCCTAAATAATTACATATGAACATGAAAACACTTTTGATAGAAGCTTTTTCGGGATTATCCGGTGATATGTTTTTAGGAGCATTGGCAGGTTTGACTGATTCCTACGATGATCTGGAAAAATTTCCAGCTTTGTTTGGTTTGTCAGATGGTCAAATTAAGATCTCAAAAGTAAATAAGAATGGAATTGTTTGTAAACATGTGCATGTAGTTGATTTAAATGAAGAAAAAGATCATCACCATCACCGGCATTTAAGTGATATTCTTAAAATTATTGACAATGTTTCTATCACAGAGAATGCAAAGCAAATAGCAAAAGATATTTTTTTAATTATTGGAAGATCGGAAAGTGAGATCCATCAAATTCCTTTGGAAAAAATTCATTTTCATGAGGTTAGTGGTGTAGACTCTATCATTGATATTTTAGGATGCGCCGTTTTAATTGACCGACTGAAAATAGAGAAAACATATGCAACAGCTGTTTGTACCGGTTTTGGGTTTGTAAATACACAACATGGCATATTGCCAGTTCCGGCACCTGCAACTGCTGATATTCTTTTGGGAATTCCAAATTACACTGGAGAAGAAAAAGGGGAGAAAGTAACTCCAACCGGAGCTGCTATATTAAAATATTTAGATCCGGATTTTGAGGTGCCTGTTTTGATAAAAAAACAAATTGCATACGGCCCGGGAATGAAAGATTTTAAAACGCCAAATGTTTTGAGATTATCCCTCTGTGAAGAATCTAATCAGTTAAAAGGGACTTATGTGTTAGAAACGAATATTGACGATATGTCTAATGAGTTTTTAGGAAATGATTTCCAAAACGGACTGTTTGAGCATGGAGCGAATGATTTTTTTACCAGTGCTATTCAAATGAAAAAAGGCAGACAGGGAATTTTATTATCATGCTCGGTTGCAGCCAAAAATTTAGAAAAATTATCGGATTATATTTTTGAAAATACTTCTACCATTGGAATTCGATATTATTCCGTTAAGGGAAACAAACTGGAAAGGGAGATAAAAGAGTTTGTGACAAATTATGGTAAGGTCAAAGTGAAAATTGTCACCACTCCTTCCGGCAGAAAAAAGATGAAAATAGAATACGAGGATCTAAGAAAGATCCATCAAGAGACAAAGGTTCCATTGCAGGTTTTGCAACTGGAAATATTAAAAGAGATAAACAAATAAATATGAAATACAACGGTAAATTTGGAATTTTTGATCCGGAAAGGATTCAAACATATCCGGTAGCAGGGCGTAACAATAAAGTTAAATTCGATGACCTGATCTTTCCTGAAAAACTTGAAAAAATGAGTTTTCAAATTTCAAAAGAAATGGAAGATAGAATTGGAGATCTTGCTAAAGATATGATTTCGGCAAAAGAAAAAGGACACCCAGTGATGTTGTTTACCGGAGGGCATTTGATCAAGAATGGTTTAAGTATTTTATTGGGTGATCTGATCAAAAAAGGTGTTTTCACAGTTGTCTCGGGTAATGGATCAACTTCTATACATGATTTTGAATTGGGATTGATCGGTGAGACCAGTGAATATGTTCCGCAAGCTTTGGAAAAAGGAGAATTTGGAATGGCATATGAGTTCAATTATATCAATGCTGCTTTGACCGTAGGAGATAAGTACAATTTGGGCTACGGAGAATCGGTTGGTAAAATGATCAATGAGAAGTCCTTTAGAAATGAGGTGGAAGAAGTTCTGGGTCTAAAAAAATCAATGATACAGTTTTCATTTCCCGAAATAAGTATTCAGTCTATTTGTTATGAGCATAATGTTCCATTTACGGTTCATGTGGGTATTGGAACGGATGTTATTGATCAGCATCCTTATTTTGACGGAAGGGCGAAAGGAGGTTGTTCCGGAAGAGATTTTTTGATCTATACCAATGAAATCGCAAATTTGCAAAATGGCGGAGTGATATTAAATGTTGGATCTGCTGTTACCGGACCGGAAGTTTTCTTAAAAGCAGCTTCTATGGCAGGAAATGTTGGGAATGTACCGGATAAAATAATTACGGCAAATTTTGATCTGAGAACGTATAACCCGGAAGATTTCACTAAGGAAGACAGAGTAGGGTATTATTATCGTGATCAGAAAAGTATTGTAACCAGAGTACCGGATGCATATAATGGAAAAGGCTATTATATTGGTGGAAATCAGTTAAATACATTTCCTATTTTGTATAAAAAGATAATGGAATTAATATAGTTGTTTAGATGAAAACAAAAAGAGTAAAAGAAATTCTCGAAAAGTTTAAAAATGTAAAAATTGCTGTTTATGGTGATTTTTGTTTAGATGTTTATTGGGATATGGATGCTGATGGATCAGAGGTCTCTGTTGAAACGGGTTTGCAGGCAGAATCTGTAGCAAAACAATCCTATTCACCGGGTGGAGCAGGTAATATTGTTTCAAATATTGCTGCTTTAAAACCAAAAGAGATAAAAGTGATAGGTGTTGTTGGTGATGATATTTTTGGTAATGAACTGAAAAGACAATTGAAAAATCTAGGAGCAGATACCAGCTCTTTAACGGTTCAGAATGATAATTTTAATACCTACACCTATATCAAAAGAATGCATGGAGAAAGAGAGGATCCGCGTATTGATTTTGGATTGAACAATAAAAGATCTCTTGAAACAGATGCAGAGATCCTAAAAAATATAAAGATCGCTTTAGAAAACTATGATGTTTTAGTATTTAATCAGCAGGTGGTTGGCAGTATTAGCAATGAGAGTTTTATTGAGAAAGCAAATGAACTTTTTAAAGAATTCAACGATAAAATTGTGGTATTGGATTCAAGACATTATAATGGAAAGTTTAGAAATGTTTATCGAAAATCCAATGAGATCGAGACAGCTGTTTTAAATGGTGTGGATGCAGATCCTCAGGATTATATTTCTTTTGCTGATATAAAGAAACATGGGAAGAAAGTGTATGAACAATTCAACAAACCAATTTTTGTGACCTGTGGAGCAAGAGGCAGTGTTATATTTGATGAAACTGGAATTAATGAAGTTTCAGGAATTCAAATAAATAATAAAATTGATACCGTTGGAGCCGGAGACACTTCATTAAGTGCTATTTCTTTTTGTCTGGCAGCAGGTATTTCACCAAAAGAAGCAGCAGAGTTTGCAAATTTTGCTTCTGCAGTTACCATTCAAAAATTATTTACTACAGGTACCGCTTCCGGAATAGAAATTTTGGAGATCAGTAAAGATCCTGATTATAATTACCGTCCGGAATTGGCAGGAGATCTGAGATTGGCAAAGTATTATGATAACTCAGAAATTGAAATTTGTTACAGCAATGTTCTATCTGAAATGGGTAATATAAAACATGTTGTTTTTGATCATGATGGAACGATCAGTACACAAAGAGAAGGCTGGGAGAAAATTATGGAACCTGTGATGATCAAGGCTATTTTAGGTGATCATTATGCAACTGCTGATAAAACTCTTTATGATAATGTTCGTACCAGGGTTTTAGATTTTATAGATAAGTCAACCGGCATACAAACGATCGTACAAATGGAAGGTCTTGTAAAAATGGTGGATGAGTTCAATTTTGTGCCTAAAGGAGCTATTTTAGATAAATTTGGTTATAAGGAAATTTATAATGACGGGTTGATGGAAATGGTAAATGAAAGAATGGAAAAATTAAATAGTGGTGAGTTAACTGTTCCCGATTTCACAATGAAAGGAGCCGTGCAATTTTTAAATGCTTTGAAAGAAAAGGATATGAGGATTTATTTAGCCAGTGGAACAGATAAAGCAGATGTGATCAACGAGGCTAAGTCATTAGGATATGATGATCTTTTTGATGGAGGAATCTATGGCTCTGTGGGTGATATTAGTAAATATTCAAAAAAGATGGTTATCGATGATATCATCAAGAAGAATAATCTAAAAGGAAATGAATTACTGGTGATTGGTGATGGTCCGGTTGAAATAAAAGAATGTAGAAAAGCAAACGGAATTGCCGTTGGAATTGCCAGTGATGAAGTACGTCGATATGGCTTAAATCAGGATAAAAGAACCAGGTTGATCAAATCGGGAGCACAGATCATTATCCCTGATTTTTCACAGGCAGATAAGTTAATGGATCTTTTGTTTAATTAAAATGGTACTACCATGAATTTAATGAAAAAGCTGATGAAACATTATTTAGTATTGTTTGTTTGAAAGTGGCCTTCAAGAATTTGAGGTTCTAAATAAAATAAAAACTTAGTAAAACCGAGAAGTTGAGAGCTTGCTCGAAAATCACTCGGCTGCACTTAGTTTTTATAAAATTTAGGTTGTTAAATTATTGTAAGCCTTGATTTTTTTGTTTCGTTTTTTTATCAAGAAAAAAATGAAATGCCTGTCCGGCCTTTAGGACATAAATAAATATTCCATCAAAATAACAGTAGAATCAAATAATTCATTACTGTAAAATAATATAAAACAACACATTACGAAATGATATAGTGTGTAGATAAACAGCTCTTATTAAAGTATATTAACAGCTAAGCTCAATAAAAACCAAAATATTGGTAATGATTCCATCCAAAAACTAGTATAGTATTTATTTATATTTTCCGTGTAGAAATTCAATAAAACAAGTGAAATTATAGTTATTAGTGAAGTTGTTAAAATAGAATGTTCAAAAACTGAAAAATGAGTAAAATCCAATAGAAAAAAGATTAATAATAAAACCGATCCTAATAATTTAGATTTTTTAATTCCAATGGATTGAGGTATAGTTTTCATTTCAGGAGTATCATATTTTAAGTCTCTAATATCAAATGGAATGGTGACAGCAAATAAAAAAATAATTCGCTGAAAAAAAATAATCCACACATCTTTTGTAAACAAATAATTATTATTTATCATTGGAAATAATACAGTAACTCCTGCCCATGAAATTGTAATTAAAAACAACTTTAAACCGGAAATATCTCTTAAATTTTTATTTTTAGAAGTAAAAGGTACTACATAAAATATAGTTACCAAAGCAAATGGGATCAATAAAAGCAAAGCTTTGGACTTTAACTTTAATGTCAATATTATTAAAAAGATCAGGCTAATTAAATTTAGCAGAAACAATTCCATTTTATGAATTTTTACCCAACCGATAAAGGATACATAAGTCTTTGAAGAATCGTAGTATCGTATAAAATTATAGGAAATAAGTGTTGCAAACAGAACAAATAAAGGACTTATATTTTCGGTTATTCCGAATTGAAGTAAGGTGATTTTGGTCAGACAAAAAGCGGCTATTGAAACATGTATATAACTATTAATATAAAAGTCAAAAAACCTTTTTAACAAACCCATTTTCAAAAATAATCTTAAAATTAATTAATTAGGTATATTTCATTTAAAAATAATATATTTTTGCAGAAATTCATATAATTCAAAAGTTAACTAGATGAGATTACTTTCAATTACGGCAATTCATATCGATTGGAAATATCCTATTGATATGGCATTTGATGGGGGTGATATTGTGGTTTGCGATGCGGGAAACAGTAATATTTACAGATTCACTCCTAGGAAAGGAATTAAAAAATTAGATTTAGATCAGCTTTTAAAAATGCCTCATGGAATTACAGCTGATGATAAAGGCAATCTATATGTTGCTGATATGGGTGCAAATGCTATTTCTAAAATAGAAAAGGATCATATAGTTACCAAAATAAAAGCTACGCAGGAAAATGGTTTTGATAAATTGAATAAACCAGCCGATGTTATCATTGTAAATGGAGTTTTATGGGTGGCAGATCTGTATAATCATCAATTAAAACAACAAAAATTATAATTTATCATTCGCAAAATGTTAATGGTTTTTCTTAATTTTACGACACTAAATAAAGAATTATTTTATGCAAACAGATTCATTTGTTATCCGCCATCTTGGTCCAAGAAAAGATCAAGTTCAAGAGATGTTAAAAGCTCTTAGTTTAAAATCAACTAAAGAGTTGATATTTAACACAATACCTGATGATATTCTATTAAAGTCCCCTTTGAATTTACCGGAAGCAATGAGTGAAAATGAGTTTGCTTCTCACATTCAAAAATTGGGTTCAAAGAACAAATTGTTTAAAACCTATATCGGATTAGGATACCATGCAACATCTTTACCAGCAGTGATCCAAAGAAATATTTTTGAAAACCCAAGCTGGTATACCTCTTACACACCATATCAGGCAGAGATCTCTCAGGGAAGACTGGAGGCATTGCTAAATTATCAAACAGTTGTTACCGATTTTACGGGGTTACCTCTTGCAAACTCATCTTTATTAGATGAAGGAACCGCTGCAGCCGAAGCAATGATCATGTTGTTCAATGGCAGAAGCAGAAACCAGAAAAAAGCAAATGCGAATAAATTTTTTGTTTCAGAGGAGGTGCTTCCTCAAACAATAGATATTTTAAAGACCCGGTCAGAACCTTTAAATATTGAATTGGTTATTGATGATCATGAAGAAATTGATTTCAATGAAAACTTTTTTGCTGCTCTTGTTCAATATCCTGCAAAACAGGGTGAGATATACGATTATACCGATTTTATAAGTGAGGCACATCAAAAAGATGTAAAAGTTGTAGTGGCTGCTGATATGTTAAGTCTGGCAATTTTAAAATCACCAGCTGAAATGGGTGCAGATGTTGCTGTAGGGACAACGCAACGATTTGGTATTCCTCTCGGATTTGGTGGACCTCATGCAGGTTATTTTGCAACGACAGATGATTATAAAAGATTAATTCCGGGAAGGATCATCGGAATCACTGTAGATGCAGATGGAAATCGTGCTTTGCGGATGGCATTACAAACCCGTGAACAACATATAAAAAGAGAAAGAGCAACTTCAAATATTTGTACGGCTCAGGTTTTATTAGCTGTGATGGCGGGTATGTTTGCAGTTTATCACGGTCCGGATGGTATTAAATATATTGCCCGTCAAATTCACTCTTTGACCAATATCTTAAATACTGCCTTATTAAAATTAGGTTTAAAGCAATACAATAAAGTGTTTTTTGATACCTTAAAAGTAAAAGTAAGTGATGCCGATAAGGTTAAGAAATTTGCAGAAGAAAAGGAAGTTAATTTCTTATATATCAGTAAAAAAACAATTGGCATTTCAATCAATGAAACAACTACTTTATCTGATATTGAAGAGATAATCAATATTTTAGCACATGCTGAAAATTTGTATTCTCATAAAATAACCGATTGTCTGGCAGATGTTTCTATTCCTGAAAGTTTACAAAGGAATTCAGAATTCCTTACCCATGAAGTTTTTCAAAAGTATCATTCAGAAACGGAAATGATGCGTTATATCAAAAGATTGGAGCGTAAAGATATTTCTTTAACAGATTCTATGATCTCATTAGGATCGTGTACGATGAAACTGAATGCAGCAACTGAAATGCTTCCATTGAGTATGAGTAACTGGAATTCAATTCATCCTTTTGTTCCTGTAAATCAGGCACAGGGGTACCATGAAATGCTTAAAGGGTTAGAAGAACAATTGAATGTGATCACAGGTTTTGCAGCAACTTCACTCCAGCCAAACTCTGGTGCACAGGGAGAATATACCGGATTGATGGTAATCAGGGCATTTCATAAGTTAAATAGAGAAACAGAAAGGAATATATGTTTAATTCCTGCATCTGCACATGGTACAAATCCAGCTTCTGCTGTGATGGCAGGTATGAAGGTGGTAGTTACAAAAACGTCAGAAAGTGGAAATATTGATGTGGAAGATCTTCGTGAAAAGGCAATAAAATATAAAGATAATCTTGCTGCTTTAATGGTGACCTATCCTTCAACTCATGGAGTTTTTGAATCTGCAATTCGTGAAATAACGGAAATTATCCATAGCAATGGTGGGCAGGTTTATATGGATGGTGCAAATATGAACGCACAGGTTGGTTTAACAAATCCGGCTACTATTGGAGCAGATGTTTGTCACTTGAATTTACATAAAACCTTTGCAATTCCACATGGTGGAGGAGGACCGGGTGTTGGTCCGATATGTGTCGCGCAACATCTTGCAAAATTCTTACCGTCAAATCCTGTTGTTAAAACAGGTGGAATGAAAGCAATAACTGCTGTGTCTGCTGCTCCGTTCGGATCGGCACTGGTAGATCTTATCTCTTATAGTTATATCAAAATGTTAGGAAGTGAAGGTTTGACCAAATCAACGACAGTTGCTATTTTAAATGCAAATTATTTAAAATCCAGATTAGAGAAGCATTATAAAATTCTTTATGCTGGTGAAAGAGGATTTGCAGCGCATGAAATGATTGTTGATTTTAGAGAATTCAAGCAAAAAGGAATTGAAGTCACCGATATAGCTAAAAGATTAATGGATTATGGTTTTCATGCTCCAACAGTATCTTTTCCGGTTGCCGGAACTTTGATGATTGAACCTACAGAAAGCGAGAATAAAGCTGAAATTGATAGATTTGCAGATGCTTTGATAAGCATAAAGAAAGAAATTGATACCTTTGAAGCAGATAAGGACTCCGTTCTTAAAAATGCTCCGCACACGCAAGCAATGCTAACCAATGATGAGTGGAATTATGCATATAGCAGAAAAGAAGCAGCTTTTGCTTTGGGTTATATTGCTGAAAATAAATACTGGCCAAGTGTAAGAAGAGTAAATGAGGCTTATGGTGATCGCCATTTAGTATGTTCTTGTATTCCAACAGAAGATTATATAGAAGATTGATCTGTAAATTCTTATAAGTAAAAAAGGTAGACTTTGTCTGCCTTTTTTGATTAAATACAATCTGTAATAATAAAACTCCTGAAAGCTTTAGTTTCAAATCTTTTTAACTTTGTATTAGATCAAAATATTGTATTTTTGCATTTCCCAAAAAAACAAGGAGTATTTCATTAATATGGTATACTTTTTTAAGATTAAGAAAATGATGTAATATGAATTTACCTGTAATTTTGGGATAGTCATTTGCACTAATAAAAATAAACATATGAAGAAAATAACAAAACAAACTTATATAGACTGGTATAAAGACATGCTGTTTTGGAGAAAATTTGAAGATAAACTTGCAGCAGTGTACATCCAGCAAAAGGTGAGAGGTTTTTTGCATTTGTATAACGGACAAGAAGCTGTATTGGCAGGTGCTTTGCATTCTATGGATCTTAGTAAAGATAAAATGATCACTGCATATAGAAATCATGTGCAGCCTATAGGTATGGGTGTTGATCCTAAGCGTATCATGGCCGAATTATATGGTAAAGAAACCGGTACTTCACATGGTATGGGTGGTTCTATGCATATTTTTTCAAAAGAAAAAGGTTTTTATGGTGGTCACGGTATTGTTGGAGGACAGATTCCATTAGGTGCTGGTATTGCTTTCGCTGATAAATACCATGACAGAAAAGCAGTTACATTAACTTATTTTGGTGATGGTGCTGCACGTCAGGGTTCTTTACATGAAACATTTAATATGGCAATGTCATGGAAATTGCCTGTTGTTTTTATAGTAGAAAATAATGGTTATGCGATGGGTACTTCTGTTGAAAGAACAGCAAATCATACGGATATCTGGAAGTTAGGTTTAGCTTATGAAATGCCAAGTGAACCTGTAGACGGAATGAATCCGGTAGCTGTTGCAAAGGCTATGGATAAAGCTATTTCTCACGCCCGAAGTGGAAAAGGTCCTTATTTTTTAGAAATGAAAACCTATCGTTACAGAGGACATTCTATGAGTGATGCACAAAAATACAGAACCAAAGCAGAAGTTGCAGAATATAAAAAAATTGATCCAATTTCTCAGGTATTGAAAGTGATACAGGATAAGAAATACCTAAATGATGAACAGATTCAGGAAATCAATGAAGATGTAAAGGCAAGAGTAGCAGCATGTGAAAAATTTGCTGATGAATCTCCATATCCAAAGAAAGAACAATTGTATGACATGGTTTATGAACAGGAAAATTATCCGTTTTTAAAACATCGTCTTTAAGTTTATATTATAAAATTATTTCAAAAAAAATATTATGGCCGAAATTATAACCATGCCCAAATTAAGCGATACGATGACCGAAGGTGTTGTCGCAGGATGGCTTAAAAAAATTGGCGATACAATTGTTGAAGGTGATATATTAGCCGAGATTGAAACTGATAAAGCTACGATGGAATTTGAATCCTTTCATGAAGGAACACTTCTTTATATTGGAGTTCAGGAAGGTGAAGCTGCAAAAGTAGATACTCTGCTTGCTATTATTGGTGATAAAGATGAAGATATTTCAGCTTTGTTAAGTGATGCTGTTACTACCATAAAAGTAGAAGAGATTACGAAAGAGGTACAGAGTGAGGAAGTTAAACAAGTTGACTCTTCTTCGGAAGTTGTCATACCTGAAGGAATCGAAATTATTTCTATGCCTAAATTGAGTGATACCATGGAGGAAGGAACCGTTGCAAAATGGTTGAAAAATATAGGAGATGTTATTGAAGAGGGTGAGATCATCGCTGAAATAGAGACAGATAAAGCAACAATGGAGTTTGAGTCATTCCATAATGGAACACTTTTATATATTGGTGTAGCTGAAGGTAATTCTGCTAAGGTAGATGCTGTTTTAGCAATTATTGGTGAAAAAGGTAAGGATATTTCTCAATTTGTTGGATCTCTAGATAAATTAGAATCAAAAAGTCCAGAAACTAACGAATCTAATAATGAAAAAGTAAGTCAGGTAGAAAAGAAACCGACTCCTTTAGTTGCAGATAAAGTTGCAAAACCAGTAGTTAAAAGGAGTAATTCTGATGGCAGGATTATAGCTTCACCATTAGCTAAAAAACTAGCAGAAGAAAAGAGTATTGATCTGCAATATGTTCAGGGTTCCGGTGAAAGTGGAAGAATTGTCAAACGAGATATTGAAAACTATGTAGCTTCTGCCGGAGGTAATATACAGGCTACATTTATACCTACAGGACAAGAAAGTTTTGAAGATATTCCAAATTCGCAAATGCGTAAAGTGATTGCCCGCAGATTGGGTGAATCAAAATTTACTGCGCCTCACTATTACCTGAATGTTGAGTTTAATATGGATAATGCGATTGCCTTTAGAGAACAATACAACTCTATTCCTGATACAAAAATATCATTTAATGATATCGTTGTAAA